>Ga0209554_1000132_pt1 | contig 58559 bp, 28 predicted proteins | sample MarorgKNORR_S2LV_5_FD_188221 | JGI IMG/M metagenome (GOLD analysis project Ga0209554, IMG submission 188221) | Marine microbial communities from the Southern Atlantic Ocean, analyzing organic carbon cycling - Bottom_A/KNORR_S2/LV (SPAdes) (version 2) | ecosystem: Environmental > Aquatic > Marine...
GAGATTCTGGCTGACTATGTGGGGCAACTTCTTTGGTCATATTTCATCCACATTTTGCTAGTATTTAGCCAATCACCCGGACATTAGGCATAGTGATATATCTGCCCATATGTAAGGGAGCCCCTTTCATTCGTATACGTCTACAACGCTAGCGTCGAATAGCACCCACTGCGAACACTTGTAAACACAAATTTTGAACACATGGGTTTGAGCATAGGCCCTTGCAACCATCCTGATTCAGTTATGTCGGAGAATAAACTAATCCCAATAATAAGTGGTTATGGGGCTTACACAAGGGTCTATGCTCAAACCCATGTGTACAATAACTCTGAATCTATGGGCTCTTAGTGGGTGCTATTCGTCGCTACCCTCGTATAGAGGTCACAGTATCCTTTGAACATGTCCGAATCAATTCATTCGGCGATCTTTTGCATCTGTCCTAATTATCGCCTCAATATCAGCAGGAGATAATGCCTCGCGAAGTTGCTCCAATGCCCTCTTAGTTGCCTTGTCCAATTTCTTAGGCACATGTAATTTTAGAAGAATTACTACTTCGCCACGACCAAAACCCCGTGAATTTGGCAGACCTCTTTTTCGGATGGTAATCGTATGACCAGCACTGGAATTAGATGGGATTTTTATTACTAAATCTTCACCATCAATATGTGGAATTTTGACTGTTGCACCGAGCAATAAATCAGTAAATCCAACAGGTAGCGACATTATCAAATCGGAGTTTTGCCGTTCAAACCAAGGGTGCTCTTGCACTTCCAATTCAACGAATAAGTCTCCCGCTTCTCCTTTTCCATTTGGGGCTGGCTCTCCCTTTCCACGCATTCTCATTCGTGTTCCATTTTCTACACCAAGAGGTATATCAAAGCGAATTATTTCTGCTTTGGCTTGCTTTCCTGAACCTTTGCAATCAGAACAACGAGATTTTGCAATTTCTCCGATTCCAGAACATTCACGACATTCCTTGATTACTTCTTGAACAAATGGGCCCATTTGTTGGCGCACTCGCATCCGACCTTGCCCTCCACACGGTGAACATTGGGTGGTTTCTCCATCCTTAGCACCCGTCCCATCACAGGACTGACATGGACTTGGTAAGTCAAGTTCGATTTCTTCACTCGAACCATCTAGTACCATTTCCAAATCAATTGTATGGCGTACTAAAATATCGTTTCCTCTTCTCCTATTGCTGCGTTGCCTTCCACCGCCAAACATTGACGAAAAAATATCTCCACCAAATAAATCTTCCAAATTAATATTGAATCCACCTGAGCCACCGAATCCTCCAAATGGATTTCCACCTGCTCCTTGATGTCCAAAACGGTCATATTGTTCTCTCTTTTGAGAATCAGATAATACCGCATATGCTTCTTGAATCTCTTTGAATCTATCCTCGGCATCATCCTCTGTGCTACGGTCGGGATGGTATTTTCGTGCTAGGCTACGAAAAGCGTTCTTGAGATCTTTTTCAGATGCTGATTTTCCAATGCCTAATACCTCATAGTAGTCCCGCTTCTCAGCCATATCAATCACCGAACAATCTCAGTGGGATACAAGCCCCTCTTTGAACATCACGCTTTTGCTGACTGCTATAATCAATCAATTCGACTTATAGAGAATTGCCGCAACCATCACAAAATCTATCTGAGTCTGATACTGCAACTCCACAACTATTGCATTGCCTTCCAGCAACTGTAGTCATCTGTGGCGATGTCACTGTTTGTGAACCTCCAAGCATTGCCATCGATTCTAGACTCTCCTCACTTGATTGGTTAGCACTCATCTCTTCATCCCAAGCATATACTTTTTCTGCTTCGGAATTAGTTCCATTCTGCGATGAGCCTTGTGTGACTACCAAACCTTCAGTATTGACAAAGGTTTCATGACCACCATCATCGCTCATAGTTGTCATTTTCATTTCTTTACCCTCAGCATCTTTGCTCTGTTGCATAGGAGCAACGGGCCTCTGTGCCACCACAGGATTTGCTTTTGATGCAGCGATTAATTGTGCATTGTGAAACTCTCTACGGCTTTGACGTGCGTCCTTTCCAGAAAATATACCACCAAAAAAATCCATCAATCTATCCATTGGACCAGCTTTTCTTACTGCACCAATAGTTGATTCAAGTTCATCAGTGTCAAATGATTCCTTGCCAGTTACCCTCATTGAAGCTTTTTGGACATGCTTTGATTCTATCAAGAAATCTACATCGACTGTGTGCTCATCATCTAATTCCATCTCAGGACTTTCACCATCAATAGCGGAAACTTGGCCATCTAATCTAGCCTCACCTTCAGCACTAAGGTCACTGTCAAGCGGGGCATTTTGATTCCAAACACCAGCCTCTTCTGCAGCATATACTTCTTTCATTCCTTTCATTATTTCAGCACGATGGAATTCATGATCTTTGACAATTCTTGTCTTCTTCCACATGATAATACCAATGATTATTCCCATGCTATACCATGCGTACTTTAGTTTGGGTTCAACCGCAAACATCTCTTTCAGAGGAGTAACTGTAATATGAGTAAATGTCAAAATGATAGTCGGCAATACAATCATCGCTAAAGAGGTCACTGGTCGCGCTTTCATACTATCACCAAATTTTCTGGAGTCCTTTTCTTTCATCAATGTAACCGAAGGATGCGTAGAGTTTGATTCATCTATCAGACGACTCTCTGCCTTTGCGAATAAGGCCATCCACTAAACCAATAGAGAAACTTGTGTGAAGCATAATCAAAGATATTGGAATGCCCAAAAGAAGTGATATTCTCCGATTTTTTATTGAACCTCTAAGTGCTTCAGCGAGCAAAACAACACCATACATCATTGCTGGAATCATCCAATAATCACTTGAAAGAGAATATAATACTGCGGTTAAGATCGCACCAAACCAAGGCGCATATTCACGTAAACTAATTCTTCTTGGATGTCTAAGAACTATTTTTGTGCGCCAAAAACCGTAGCGGTGACCCATTTTCCACCACCTACTCAGTGAAGTTCGTTTTGCCATTGAGACTGTGGTTTCTGGGCATCTCATCAAACAATAACCCTGTTCAATCATTCTCATTGACAAATCACTATCTTGGCAACTGATGAATGTGTCATCCCAACCACCGACGTCCACCAGCGCTGAGCGCAGGTGTGTAGCAAATGCTGGTATTTTTGTAATTCCAGGTGATTTGAAATTGTCAAATTGTCCTCCACCACTACCTAATGGCGATGAAAGAGCCCCCTCAACCCAAGATTCAAACATTCCCAACTTGCCTTGCCGAGATAACACTTTAACTCCTAAAGCACCTAGTGGTGGCAAATTATTCTCTTTGCTGTGCAATTCATATTTTTGCCAAGACCTCATTCTCGTTGAAATATGATTTTGAGGAACAATGCAGTGCCCAATTAATTCAATTATATGAGTTACTGAAGGAGGAAGTAGGTTCAGTGCAAGGTTTCTGGCATTGGAAACATACTTGGCGGGATTACTTGCCAATTCTATTTGAGGCCCATCTATTTGTTTTGACTTTTCAATTGCTAGTTCAATTTCGCTAATAGTGCTATCAATTGAACCACCATCTAGTAGCAAAATAATATGGTCATTTGCGGGATAGTCTTGTGAAATAAGTGATTCAAGGCATTTTCCAATATGGCCTTCTTCATTTAACACGGGAATGACTGTGGCGATTGTAGGCCCACTCAGCACAGTCATGAGTGTTGGCCACAGGTGAAGGACTTTGACACTTCGCCCTCATTTAACCGCTAAAGGCAAGTTCATCAAGTGGCATCATCTCGACCAAATCATGTCAGCACCGCTGCTCAGATTAACAGGTGTTGACGAAGGCATTGAGATTTGTATTGAGACAAAACTCATGGGAGCAGATTCTCCTGCAAAGGTTGCTGCTTCAATTCTACAATTATTTCCTCAATTCCCAATTCCCGATAATTGTGCCGAGCCAACACTTGGCCAAGGTTCTAACTTTGATTGGAAAGCAACACAAATTGACTTAGCGCATTTTTTGAAATTACTTCATCAGCAGAAAATTTTGGACACTGCATTAGATGCAATGAGTAAGAATTTACAAGGGCGAACAACTGTATTTGAGTTGTCAAGACAAGCAGCATTGGCCGGAAAAATATCATTTGCTCTAGCAAACGAAATCCCTCTTGGTGGAGTATTTACTGTAACTCTTGCTAGCGATGATCTAAACGATTGGTTAGAGGCTGCGACATGGCATGCGGGAAGGGATTCCGTGCCGCGTACGATAGGTGATGACAATACGATGGCTGCCGACGGCGAGGCTGCAACTTGGTTATGATCCGACACTAGATTATACCTCCAATATCAAAGACCATTAGATAATGCAAACCTGCACAGGTTATGCAAGATGCAGTGTGGTTGCGTGAAATGCTATCACAAGAGCTTGAGTTACGTCCACCGCGAAGCCTAAAAGCAGAAAACAAAATTCTTGCCGGCAATATTGCGACCTTGAGAAACGACGGCAAAATAATAGGCTTCACTGATATTCAGGATTACGGAAAAACTGCTGAAATTACTACAGTTATTATTGACTCGAAGTTTAGAGGCAAGGGTAATGCAAGAAAATTAATTCTAAAAGCGATTGAAATATCGCCCCAGAAAATCATCCTAAGTTGTACCAAGAATCCAAAAATGGCCCATGTATTGGAAGATTGTGGCTTTCAAATAACTCATTGGCCTGGTTTGAAGGTATACATATTGCTGACGATTAACACGATTAAAAGAATTTTTTCAATGTTATTTAGGTTGCAGTTCAAGCGCTTATGGATTCAAGCCAAAGGTTTCATGAAATACAAAATATACAAGTTGGAAAAAAAATGAGACTCATTCCTGCTGTAGGGATTTGGCAATCTTTCTATCAGAACCAATCCACTCAATATCAATCAGTTCGTTCTTTGGGTGCCACATTAATTGTGAATGTGCAGTAAGTGAGTCTGTATTTTCAACATCAATAATTCCATCATATTGACATTTAATGAGATGAAGACAAATCTCTTTGTCTGTTAATTGATGATGCCAAGTGCCAACGTTGTTGATTGCCCTGACCTCAATTGCCAACTCTTCCATTATTTCTCTTTCAATGGCCCCAAAAGATGTTTCGCCGAATTCCAATTTTCCGCCAGGGAATTCCCACTTATTTGCAAATGCATCTCCTTCAATACGCTTGGCGATTAAGAACGAGTCGTCATTTTCTATTAATGCCGCCACCACCTCAATAACTGGTAGATATAACATATGGGCTAAACAATCTCGGACAATTTCTTGACAGCGGCTAATCGAATAATTTGACTCCAGAGGTAGGTGGAGGAAAAAACAAGGTAGTTCTCTTGAATACTGGTCTTTTAATTGGAGTTTATTTATTGTTTCAAGAGTTCTGTACAAAGCCTCATTGCACAAAAATTCTCCTGCATCATCACTGAAAATAACTCCGTCTGAAAAGTTCTCAAGTCGCCAGTATTGATGTTGAATATTTGAAGGTAAATCACCATTACCAGAAATAGCAGTTGATACTATCCTCCTACCACTATTATCTTCAATTCGCATATCAAGAATATCCTTTGCCACTCTTTCAATCCTTGGCAATAGTGATTTTTCTGCGAGGCCGAGGTGAATTATTGCATCGTATTTGTGGCCACTTCTGAGCAATTCAGAGACGACTTTAGAACCAGATAAGTCAACAGATAATTCAATTACATCAACAGTTACTTGGATGGCATCAAGTTGGTTCTTTCTATTATTTGCCCATGGGTCAGTTACAGTGATACTGTTGGGAAATGATTTAGCAACCTGCCAAGAGACATTACTTTGCTGCTGGGCGAAAGCATGGAAGCCTGTCAGTAGAACTTTCACCATTGCACCCGACTTCTGCTATCCGTCTAAGTTTTTGATATAATTGGCCCGAAACCGCCGTCATATTGACAAAGCCCCTGCTACAGTTGATGGTTGAGGCGGAGATTGATGGATGACATTGTCGTACAATTTCCAGTCAAAAAGAAAGGTTTGCGTCCGTTATCACTGATCAAAGAAATTTGGCGTGAGATTACTTTTGGAGTGGGTATGTGGGGTACATTGCGTCCACTTGTCGCAGCATTAGCCGCTGCTGTACCATTACTGTTCTTAGGTCAGCACTTCAATCGAAAACATAGAAGGGCGATGGATTGGACCTTATTGCAGATTCCATTGGCATTAACCGTAGTTCTCTGGATTGCACTTTGGGGATATTCTATTTTTGATGCATGGAAGGATGCAACTAAGATGGTAGTTGGTAAAAAATAATCCAACTCTAGATTTGACTACTTACTTCAATAGTCCCTGCTGCCATACCTGCAAGGTCGTCTTTATCGTCCTGGTCAAACTCATTGGGTAAATCCCCTGATATGAAATTGGCAACGGTCACAGATTCAATTGCCCAATACATTACCGAATCTTCATTATTGGAATGGCCGGGATTGTCGGAAGATTCATGGTCAACTGGTGAAGTATATACCAAATTTACTAGGCCTAATAAATGACCTATTTCATGGACTATTACGCTGTTTTCCACCTCTTCAGCACTCGGCCTATTGAGGAAACCGGCAGCACCGTCGACAGATTCTCCAAAAATTGCAATGGTCGAAGCATCTACTGCCACTCCTAACACATTATCGTCCTCATTTGTTTCAGCAGGGAAAATTAATTGCCATCGTAATGTCTTGCCACTGGTTGGTTCAACTTGCTTATTGGCCCAACCTTGTTCTCGTACATCATCTGCACTCCATGTACCAACATCTGCGAAATCAGTTTCAGTGAACTCTATTGAGACCCCTTTGGAGAAACTGCATACTTCACTAATTCTTTGCTTTAGAATGTCTGTGCTGGAAGTCTCAGGCTTGTAGCCGGATTCATAGTCAATTTCTATGATCATTTTGTCATATGAATTTGTCAAACACGCCATTGTCAAACCACCTGGAATGCCCTTTAATTGGGGCATTACATCATCCAACAGATCATCACTTAGACAACCAGAAAGGACTGGGGTGAGCAACAAAATGCTCAGCAATATGATGAGTGGCCTGCTGTGCATAAATAATCGCCTACTTCCTCACATTTCAAAGTCATGCACTTCAGTTTACCAATCTTCTGGAATCTCAATTGGTGAAAATAGTTGCCCTGGGCCACCTGCCTTGGATAATTGAGTACGTGCAATTTGTTCCCATGGCCGCAATGCGAGTAGTGCATCGACCAAAGTGGAATCAGTTTCAATCAAAGTAACTCTAATCAAAGTCTCAAGGATATCCATTCTTTGCTCATCGACTATTGACATCACTTTTTCAAGTTCAAATGATGATTGAGCAAAAGAATCTATTTCATCATCATCAAGTAAATCCCAAGAATGGGTGACCTTGCTTGGAAACGTTTCACTGCTAATTTCAATATGCTCATTCAAGGATTTCATCAATCCCCTGATTTGTTTTGAAATCACCATACTGACTTCTACTAATGGCATACTCAATTGCTCAATCAAGTGAACCATTCGTTCTTGTAGAGTCACCATTCCCTGCAGCGCACTTTCAATCTCTTCTTCAGCCATTTCAATTACATCCGGCGCGAAGTAGTTGCAATTCAATCATTCAGGGCATCTAGGTATTGCCAGCCGAAATGTTCCCACTGGTCTTGTGACCAACCATCAGGAAGTCCGCTTGGTGGTATAGGAGGTTCGCCTCTGGATTCCTCGGAACCTTCCTCTGTCGTTTCCACGCCCGAAGGTGCTTCTACCGGAGCAGAACTTAGTGCGGAATCACCATCAACAATGTTTGGAGGAGAGAATACCAAGCCAATTGGTGGTGGTGGTAAACTCATATCAATCTGTGGAAGTTTCTTTGAATTAAGATCTGCTAACACTTCGGCAGTTTGGTCACTCTCCTCAAATTCCTCGCCCTTCAAGATTCTTCTACTCATTATCATTGTGTAAACTCCAAATCCGACAGACAATATAGCAATGATGAACAAAATTATCGTGAATTGGTCTTCACTTGCCTGTTCCCTTAATGCATCTCCATCACGAGATGTTTGATGCTTGATGATAAGTGGGTCAACTGTTCTTCTATCCATTTCAACACCATCAACTAGGACTAGTACTCTAAATTCAATTTGTTCTCCTGCTTCTACATCTGCTATTGCCGGTAATGAGGCTTGGATATCTGCACCGGCACCCGCTTCTAGTACGACTGTACTAATTTCTGCCCAGTTTCCGCCAACTATCAAACGTTGCAATACAAATGAAACTTCACCTTTACCGCCACTATTCTTGGCCTTGACAACCATGTTTACTTGTTGCCCTGAGATTGGGCTTGGTTCATCCCAATTTAGCGAAGTGGTGTCGGCATTCAAATTGAAACTTGGCCCCAATAATGCAAGAGGCCATGAAGCGAATGGTTCACTAACTGAATTGGAGTAAATATCAAACGGATTACCTGATTCATCGGAACCGGAAATCCACACATCGACAACATATGATGGCAACAACATTGTCGCGCCAGAATCTGTCAAATCAAGATGGCCGGTCCAAAAGAATTGATCTCCGAAAGGAGTCGTATCTGGAAGTGGTAAACTTCCCCGTGAAATTTCAGCTTCTCCGGCTCTCACCCGGTAATGCAATACTACTGGTTCTTCCAAATTGAAACCATGGTCATCAATAGTTTCTAACATAACTAACAAGTCTCCACAATCACCAATAGAAAGTTCGTCACCAGAAGAAACATCGTTCAAAACAATTGATGAAATTGTAGGTCTGTTACTATCGACTGCAAGTCTAACACGCGGTACGAAATTTGTCTCGTCGAAGGCAAGTCCTGGTAAATCATCCAACTTCAATCTGAGGTCCAAATGTCCTGAACGTACTGCTGGAATCAGCAGGTCTAAACTAAATTCACCATCAAGTCTAGTAGATGTTCTCCATTCATGGTCGTAGTCACCAAAAATAACATCAAATGTACCTGCAGGTGCAGGCATTTCATCTTCTGAAAATAATACACGCCCACTTACTCTCAGTGCTTGGCCGGCACCGATAAGAGTCTCAGTAAGTTCAGAATTGTAATGATTTTTACTATCTCTTAATTCAATGGCTCTAATATGTCCTTCCATAGTATCAAATCGGAAATCATTATCCAAACTCCACCAGTCATTTCCTAATCCTGCTTCCGCTTCGAAACAAGGAGTTTCTTCTCCATCATTACACGGTAAATCAGTTACCAATATTTTTGGAATAAAACGGGATAATCCATTTGTGTCAAATACCTCAGGGAAAGTCCAAGTTAATTGGAACCTTGCCTTGATAATAATTATTGATTCATTATTTACATCAAGTTCAGCTGTTGAATATATATTTGAAACTGCAATGTTATCCGAGCCGGATTCCATCAATGCCATCGGTTGACCAGTCCCATCATCTTGCAGAGTAATAAAAATTGAATTATCATCATCAGAGAAATCTCCTCCCAGTGCTAACTGAACTGTTTGAATATCTCTCCATCCATTTCTATCACTCAAAACGATTTGGGCAGTATATGCGATTCCTGGGTGTAATGGTTCTAGGTCATTATGGCCTATAATGGTTGAATTACTCAAATCTAATACTGGCTCAAATTCTTCCCTAATTCTATATGTGGATAAATCCGCCGACCAATCTGGGATCGCTTCACCAGGTGCATAGCCACATGGATTTGAAGAATCGGGGCAAACCGGTCCACCGCCCATCGCAACCGCATTATGCTGTGCATCCTCGCCTGTTACGAAGAAGGAAACATATTGACCATGTCGTAACATAGAATCATCAATGGAACCTTGGAAAATATTCAACCCACCGGTTCTAGTTTCTGGTGAGGAAAGAGTCTTTAGTTCATATTCATCAGCATTTGGTAGGCCGTCGAAATTGTAGTCAGTGCAGCCAAGTGCTTCATTCGCTCTACATCCAATCCAATAATTCAAGGTTATTTGAGTAGGGGGGTCTACTGAATCTTGGATAAAAATATCAACCGGCTGACCACTTCCAGGAGGAGCAGCATGACGTTCAATTCCGTCTACAGGATTGACTGATAGCAATAGGGGAGAGTTTCCATCAAGTACTAGTCTTATGCTATTGTAGTCAGGGTTGACAAATGTCGAACCATTTGTCATATTTACTGCCTGCATATAGAATACCATTCCTCCAGGTGATGATTCCAATGGTGATTGAATTGTGATATTGTAATCTCCGTATGCAGGATTGGCTTCCTCTACTAAGAGTATCGGTTCGCCGTCTGGAACACCATCGTGAGTAACATTTTGTCCAAGTATCCTTAATTTGAATTGGCCTGCCTCTGGGCTAAGTTGTGAGTCTTGGAAGTGTATTTGTCCACTGAAGGACAGATTGAATCCTCCACGCACCCAATCTAGAAGATATAATTCTCTACCAGTTTCCTCCCAAACCCTTAGGCCATCGAGTTGGATATCGTTTTCAACTTTAAGATCCAATGACTCCGTTTCCCAAGAATTAACCGCAGTTCCTAAATCATCTTCTACTGAAATATATGCTTGGGCACTACTCTCATCATCCCATGTCCAGTTGACCTTCATTGGCATTCTAATATTAAGAATCCCATTTACGTCTATCATAGATGTGCAATTTGCCGTATCAAATTGAACTATTCCTCCTACATCATTGATTGTTGAGCAACTATCTCCTCTGACCCATGAAAATTTTGGATTATCGCCATATGAATGCTCAAGAGCAACCACTATTTTTGTGACCCTATCCACTTCATCGCCATTGGCAACTCTAACGACAAGATTTCTGTATACTCCATCAGGTGAGACTTGGCCGCCTTCTAGACTTGCATCAATTGCTCTAGTTTGCATTTTGTAAGCGATATCAATGTTTGAAATTTTTATTCTACCTGAAGTTGCGGCCTTAACGCCTATTGTGACCAATACATCGCCGAACCCATTTTCGGGAATTGCATCATTGAATGCTTGAATCATTGTTGGAGCGAATTTAACATCTACACCAACTACTGAATCATCACTTGCTTCAACTGATGATTCATTGAGGAATTGAAGTGACTCCCAATCCCACTGTCCATCATTAGCGATATCTAATTTAGGCCGGTCAGGATATCCCTCTTCATAGTTGAGAATAAATGAATCAATTAGAGGAGTTGTTGTAATGTCACTGGTTGTAAGATCAATTGTATAGCGCAGAATATCTCCAGCACCATCAGTTGAGAAACTGGTTTCTTGACCATTGGTAGCAGTCAACCAAGTGGTACCATTGTCATTTGATACCATTACTTGTACTATTGAACTACTCGGTTCGTCCGAAACCCATACTGGCCTCACTTTGCCAACTTTAGTTCCGGTTGGATAATATGGCGAAATCCAAGAACCTGAAGAGGCGTAAGTGGTTGAATATTCTAAATCAACCCACCACGAAACAGCAGTAGAACCAATTAATTGGGCTTTCCAAACCAATTCCGTTCCAGGGGAATCAAAATGAATTGTTTCATTTGATTCAACCTGTTGCCAATGGGTTCCATTATCTGCTGATATCCAGTAATCAACTCTATCTCCGATCGAGGCTGCTGATGAATATGTAATCATATTTGCAGCGACAACATTTTCAGAACTTTGAGTCACAGGTCCATACCAAGTTGTTGTTCCTGGGGCTGGTGTTGTTTCGTATTGCCAACCTGTTCCATATTCTCGATAGTATAGTGTATTGCTGCTCCAAGTTGAATATCCACTGTCAACAGTGACAAATCTTTCTCCATCAAACTGTAATCCATAACCAAGTGCTGAAACTTGCTTGATTCCGGATTGAGGCACTAAAGAGGTGGATTGGCCAGATATTGCCCACGCTTCAAGTTGGTCTTTGTCATTATACACAGTCCCTTTTTGACATCTCATGAAGAATGTTGTTTCATTGACTTCCAAACCTCTAACAATTTGACCAGTCTCGCCACATTCCCAACTTGAACCACTTGTTGATGAGTAAGAATAACTTTCCTGCCCTCTTGAATATTGACCAGGTGAGTTGCCATCAAATGTATAAGGAACAATTCTTCTTTGTGAATTGTGAAGTATCCAAACTAGGTCTTGCTCCCTATCATATGCAATACCAGTATAATCACCAAATTGCGGTGATACATCATATGAATCAATACATGTCCAAACATCATCACGTGAAATATCCATTTCCATTACTCGATGATATTGAGTTGGCGCAGAGGAACTGTATGTGTATTTGTATCCAGATAGAATCCCAAACAATCTTTCATCATCGGTTATCGTCCAATCTCTAAATCCATATTGCCCATAATAACTGGAAGAGTGCTTTTGAGGCAGAGTACACTCTGCCTTGTCCAATGTGATTGTTGAATGACGACTGGCATTGTTTGGATACAATTTCTGAACAATATTGCTAAATTTGGAGGAAGACCAAGTCGACAAAAATAACCAATCATGGTGCTTCAATACTGCGCCTTGTCCTTGAGCCATTAAACTAGATGAGGTCTTGGTGACTTGAGTAGAAAATCTAGACTCGGTAGAATTAGAAGTATGAGGTTGGCGTAGTGAATATGAACCGTTATCTAACCAAGCATCGGAATTTGAATTTACAGTCTCATCATAGCCATGCGGGAAAAATTCACGCTCAGGAGAGGCCAAAGCGAGACTGAGATCACCACTGCGTGAATCGGTCATTGAATCTGTCCCTCTAATCCACTGCGCTCGGTCATCTGTAACTTTTTGACTCCAACCAGTGGCACTGGCTCCTGAAAGTGTCATTGTCACATCAGTAACCAATGCACCCTTAGGCAGAGTGATTTGCGCTCCAGTGTCCGGATTAGCGCCTTGGAAGAGAGCAATATATTCGGTAGAACCATCACTAAACTCGTAAACATGGCGAGCAACCCCCGCAGCTTCAACTTCATCGATAATAATGTCTGCAAGTGGAGTCATTGGTGACAAAATTAGAATCGCGAATAAGAGATACATTATTCCGCGACCGGGAGAAGATGTTGCTGTCATATGACTCACCTACCTCTCCACAATGGCTTGAGCCTTTGAATTAACCGCTTACAGGACAATAGTTTTCTCTCTTTTTATGATCAATTAGTATTTATAGTTACAACATGGCATTTATAACACAAAATGATGAACTATCAAGCGGTTTGACGCGAATCATAGCGGATTGGTGATGATTCGCCCCTTATTCCATCGTTCTCATCATCATGAACTTCAAACCAATCGACCATCCAATCACCATCGGTATCCCAATTCATCGGGTCACTACCCTCAGAAATGTGGTCATTGTCCAAATCAAGATAATACCATCCCAATTCATGCTCGCCCACACTTCTAACAGGTGACGTGTTTGGAGAGCCAGCGTAATAGATATCCCATTGGTCTGTTCGGTTACCTGCTAGTAGAATTACATCATCTGATGAATCGAGTAGGAGGAAATTAGTATCCTTATCATCAACAATATAGGCATATCTAATATCAGCACCGTGTGATTGATCCATCTTCAAATAATTACTTGTTGACTCATCAAATAATCCGATATGAAGTAACGCGCCTCGTAATTGCCACCATTCTGTAACAGGATTTCCTTGATAGACCATACCGCTCAACCGGACTGCATTTGGACTTGTCAAATCTTTATCTGTAATCGCATAGAATTCTTGGAAATTAGTATATGGTTCATAATTACAACCAGCACCACTGCAATCCCAATTCCCATCCATATCGGGGTCGAAATTGGCATCAATTGAATCTGTCGGGTCCAGTGTGAACCAAGTAAAGGCCAAATCTGGTCGTCCCAAAGTCCCATTTGCACCTTGCTGTGAAAGTGGTAGACATGACATTGTAGAAGTATCACACACGCCACCGGTTATAGCATCTATCCAAATTACTTCAATTTGCATATATGTGCTATAATTGTCATTATCTTCATTCCATCCCTTTTTGTATTCATACCAGTCTGGTAACATATCACCATCACTGTCATTATCACTTGGATTTGTTGCGTATTTGAAAACTTCACGGCCATCTGAAAGATTGAAATCTTGTTTATGTGAAGTGACGAGGCCATTCACAATTATAGTGGTGTAAGTAATACTATCTCCGTCGCTATCATTTTTGTCAGGACGGGTTGAATTATCCCACTCCATCCAATTGGTAAATGGTAAATCTCCAATTCCTGGTTGAACGATAACTCCGGAAGGGGTGAATACACGTTCATTCCAATTGCCTTGGTCTGCAGGGGTGTCGAATGCTGTACGGTTATACCAACCGTCATTATCTCCATCATAATCAACATCCCACGGATTAACTGGATTGCTGGCCCAATGGTTTTGAGTGCCCAATCCAGACATACCATATGTAGCATAACAATACTCCCAACCGTCTGGAATACCGTCTCCATCGGAGTCCGAATGTGTTGGGTCAGAGACACCGATTAACGTGCGGTTGAAATTATCAGGATCAAGAGAATTTAATTTTGCCATTCTGTCTGCACTTTCCTGATCCTTTTCAATGAAATCATTATACAAGGCAAGTCGTGCTTGATATTGAGAGAATCCTAATTCCTCAACATAAGCAGCTATCGCATCCTCACCAAAATCAATGATTCCAACATTTGCTGGAACAGAATCCCTGTTCAGGTACTTACCCCAAGTTCTTGACTCCCACTCTCTTAGATTTGAAAAGCGCTCATCTGCAGAAATGTCTCCATCGCCATCACAATCAAATGAATCATTATCAGTATCCAAATGAACATCGCTGTCGATTAGAGGATTCATACTCCAGCGGTTTTCTTCTAGATCCCATTGAGTAAACCAATATTCAAATCCATCATACATCCCATCATCATCAGTATCTGGTAAAGTTGGGTCGGTAATACCCATTAGCATTGAGATGAACGAATTTGGAGGCTCACCCTGCTGCCAGTCATTGAAATCATCGAGCAATCTCTTGCCTCTGGTTTCCTTTGTGATCAATATATTGAATACTCTTTGTGCTTTTTCAGTTGGCTGATGCAAGTCACCATCAATGTGCATTAATGGTGCATCAAATGGATGGTTACCACCATTATCTGGATTTGAATTTACCAAGTCAAACTCCTGCTTGTCAGTTAGTCCATCACCGTCACTATCGAAATTTCCATCGCCAGCAACAAGCGGATTTAGCGTCCATGTTTGTGCCGAATCATTCCAAGAGGTGAATAGAAGTTCTACTCCGTCTAACATACCATCACCATCGGTATCAATATTATTCGGGTCGGCTGTTAATCCAGTCAAATTAATTTGTTCGGGAGTGAGGAAGCTGCCGAATGATTCTGAGATTAGAATACTAGGCCACTGTTGTAGTGCATAAGCGCTACCAACCGTAGTCACGAACCACTGTGGGGATGTGCGATTTTCATTAGTTTCGGACAGTTCTGGCGCGATTGAATTATATTCTTCCCAATTGGTCATCCCATCCTCGTCGGCATCTTGCCATCTATCCGCTGCATCTAGTGGGTTAAGGGTCCATTCATCAGCCAATATATCCCAACGTGCATACCATATTTCCCAACCATCGGGCATACCATCTGAATCGGAATCTGCACTAAGAGGGTCTGATGCACCTAAAATCGATGAACTTTGAGTGGCTGTAATCGCCCCGCTAGCCCTTTCGCCAAAGTTAGCCTCGGGAATCCCATAATCGTTGATATTTTGGAATAAATCAGTTGATAGACCATTTGGTAGCGCGACTCCATCTAAAGTTTGATTGCCATCAAACAAATTGTTGCGTATATGGAATTCCAGCCAATTGACAAATGCCTCATTCTGCTGTATTATTCCGTCATGATTGATATCAAAACCGTCACCATCAGGATTTTCTAAGATATCTGAAGAATTTAAAGGGTTTATCCCAATTCGCGAAGGATCCCATGTGCAGGAACCTTTGGACTCCCAACCATCTGGAAGGCTATCACCATCTGAATCAACATTATTGGGATCTGCTATGAACCACTGCTCAGCAGATTCTGAGGATTCACCATGACTTTCCAACAACAATCCTTCAATTGCTGCACCTCTAACCAAGGACCATTGATATTCACAAATATTTGCTAATCCGTCTCCATCTGCATCCCACTCGGCATCTTCAGGACGCATAGGGTCCAAGGTCCAGTTATTCCCTCCATTAAACGATGCACCAATCCATCTCCTATGGCGAATTTCCCAACCATCAGGCATTCCATCACCATCTGAATCCCAATTCATTGGATCCGAACCTGTATCTGAACTTGTCAAACTGAGATAAGTCGCATTTGCTGATAATCCAGCAGAATCTCCGCAGATATACTCACCTTGCACAGTATAGTGGCACCATAGGGTACTTTGTTCGAAATAATATCCGAAATATTCTGCACCATCAGGCAAACCATCTCCATCGCTATCTCCTGCTCTTGGGTTTGAAGAATTATAACCCTTTTCCGTTGTTTTTACATAACGGAATTCATCTAAGTTAGTCCAAAGGCGGTCCAAAAATCCATCTTGATCAAGGTCCAATCCATCTGCATCAGTATCTAAATGTGCATCCCATGGATCTGTTGGGTCTAGACCGTGGGCAATTTCCCAACCATCAGGCATTCCGTCATTATCTGAATCATTTGCCCCAGGGTCAATCAATTCTAAATTGGCAAATCGTCCTGGACTTGCTCCTGCAAAGATTGTATTATTTCCATCAATATCCAAGACGCTAATAGCAACAATTTCTCCAGCAATTCTCTCTTGCTTTTGTAGACCATAAACGGTTGAGTAATCTCCTGCAATAGCCCACACGCCCCAAGCACTTCCAATTAGGATTTCATCACCTGTTGGATATATTGAATAAATATCATTAGTTTCTTTTATTGCAATTCCATCAATTCCTGGATGCTGATATCCGCCACTATGAGTAATAGTATCTGTTAGTAGGTCCATGCGATGCAATCCCGCTGGAGTCCCAAACCAAAGTACTTGGGAATTTGCTGCATTAGAACCATCGAGGACGACATCTCTCACCTCTGCTGGGTTGCCAATAACTCCCAATGGTAAACTTCTAAGTTCATCAACAACAGCAGGAATACCTGTTGATTCGGGTGTGTAAAAGAATCTCCAAACTGCTGAAGAATCATCCCTTGCAGAAGCGGTTTCAGAAATCAATAAACCTCTATCGGTTCCAATATACAGAGTTAACGCGCCACCATTAGGGTAACCATGGGCTATTGATGAAACACTCGCATTGGCTTCAAATAATGCACTCTTTATTCCATTTCCAAGTTCGTGAATAGCAGCAATGCTTGCTTCACCATCAATTTCCAGTACATTGCCTACACCAGCATCGCCAAGGGCCAATATTTGTTGTGTAGAACCTTCAATATTCAAATACTGCAAGGAGTTTATCTGGCCGATTTCGGCCCAATTCCATGAAGATAATTGGGATAATCCACCATCTACTTGCAAAGGTGCAACGACCATGCCAATCGATGTTGCTATTACCATTGCATATGCCATTGAATCTTGTGTCAAAATAAGTGAATCGAATAATTCAACACCTTGCGGCATCCATTGGTCTGCACTTGTTTTTGCATCATAATCAAGAACGGTAATACCATACTTAGTGGTTATATACATTTGTTCACCATTTAGGTCTAAATCCACAATATCGTAGTGAATAACGCTCATTTCATCCTCACTAGCAGTGAAACTTAGAGGGATTTGAGAGGAGGTAGATTCCTCTGCTCCTAAGAATGCAGTTTTTAATCCTGGAATTATTGTATTTCCATTATCATAGTGTATCAAGTATTCTTCAAAATTAGATAATTCTTCACCAATTTTGAGTGCTGTGAGCGTACGGCTAACATCAGGAGAAATTACTCCGTCACGATTGAAATCCCAGCCATCCATGTCTATGTCAAGAAGTGCATCAGTTCTATTTAATGGATCTAAACCGAAATGCGCTTCCCATCCATCTGGCATACCATCACCATAGCTTGGGAATAATCTCCTAATGGAAAATCCATCCCAGTGATAACGGTCTGAATCTTCTAGTAGTGGGTCGGTACCAAGCCACAAATCTTCGTCGACAACATTGGTAGCATTGGTAGTGCATGCGGATAATAAGTTTTTGAATGTTGCATTATCTCCTGATTGCAAATACGGCCAACTCTTCAATACCGAGCCCTGAGGCAACGTTGCAGAACACCAGAGTCCATCAAGTTCAGCAGTATAATTAGAAGGTGCTCCGAAACGGTATTCTTCTGGAGAGGTGAACATCTCAGATAATGATAATTCGCCATCTCTATTTACATCAAAACCGTCTTCATCAGGGTCATCGAAAAAATCTGATGAATTCAATGGGTCAAATCTAAAACAATCGAAACGAAGTTTAGAGTGATCAAAGCCTCCGATTCTTGCGCACATATATGCTTCAAAACCATCTGGCATTCCATCACCATCGGTGTCGGAAACACGTGGGTCAAGATATTGTCTATTGCCTTCCTCATCTATCGTACCGGTAAGTCCACGGGCAAAACCAGGTTCAGTACAGTTTGCGGGATATGGCCAGCAATATTCTTCTGTGGCATTTAATCCATCTTTGTCAATATCGATTAATGCATCTGCAGCATTATCCTTGTCCATTCCGGGAATTATCACATCTCTACCATCAATAGTACTCCAATTCATCCATTCTTGAAATAAATTTTCGTGAACATCGGGGATTCCATCTTTGTCGGTATCAGTTACCGGAGGTTTTGCTCCCTCTGTATCATTGGGGTGAATATTCGAAACCGGAGAAACCGCTGGAAATTGTGACATAAATAGCAAACTTGCTATGACTGCTAATGTTGTGAGCAATGTTGTTTGACTGCGACGCAATTGATTCACCTTGACAAAGCATACGCTTCGCTAAACTGTCAACCTCAAAACACTACTTATGAGGGTGGTGGTGCACTGTTCGGACATTACTTCATATTGTATAAGATAATTAGTGGCACATATTCTGCTTATTATCCAATATTTTCAGCATTGGTGAATTGTTACTTCTCAATAAACCACACGACCTTGTCACTATTCAGGGGGTTTATTGAAAGCCCGTACGCGTCAGGCTACATTTGGTCGCGATGTCATTATCAATTACTCACCTAGGTACTGGCAGTCGTGGCAACTCCACGCTATTGGAATCTGATGATGTCAAGGTGTTAATTGATCAGGGATTTAGCGGCGCACAGTTGGAGAAAAGATTGGCCATTCTTGGAATTTCTCCGCAAGAAATTGATTGCATTGTAATTTCTCATCATCACGGTGACCATGGTGGTGGTGCACGCATTGCTCAGAACAAATGGAATATCCCCGTAATCGCAAATGAAAGGACGGTTCAAGAACTAGATTTGGACCCTATGAAAACCCAATATTTTGAATCATTAGATATCGTAAAAATTGGTTGCGATTTATCAATATTAGCAGTGCCAGTTCCACACGCTGGTGCGGATAATGTGGCATTTATAGTCAACCATTCTGGTGAGAGAGCTGCCATCATCACAGACTTGGGTTCATGGACAGATGAATTAGTACAACATGTTCGAGGTTGCCAGCACATTTCTATTGAGGCTAACTATGATACTAACCGGCTAATGACCGGACCATATCCCTACTCATTGAAAGAGAGGATTAGTGGCAGGGGTGGGCACCTTTCCAATGACCAAACCGGTGAGTTTTTGTCAATGGTTTGTACCGAAAAAACGAGGAGTATCTCTCTAACTCATTTGAGTGAAAAAAATAACAAGCCTCATCTTGCTGAATCCACTGTGCTATTTTACATTGATGAGGTTTTTGATGGAGACATACATGTCTCATCTCAAGACGGCCCTGAAATTACTCATTTCATTGGCAAGAATGCTCCGGTAAAAACCCAAATGCTTGCCGAATTAAATCGTTGAATGAGTACTCAATACAAAATTATCACCCCCTTTGGGGGGTGAAAAGGTCAAGTGCTAAATGGGGTAAGTGTCGTGGGCTGTTTGTGAAGTTGTTACCCGACGCTCGCTCTCGCACTTCATCTTGCGCTGATGAAAGGGCGGTTAGCGAAGTTCTTGGAGTCATAATGATGATGGCTATGGTCATCACAATAATGGGAGGGGTTTGGGTTTTCCTAAATCCATATCTTGTGGATTTTCAAGACAATACCAATTGGAAATCGGCCGTTAATATTGCAGGTAGTATAGATGACCGGCTCGATGTTGCTGGTTCCTTGCCTGAGAATACTGGTATTCGCAATACTTATTCATTGAAATCAACAATATTGAGGCCTACTGAAAATGTTGAAAAATGGTCCATTGCTGCTGATTTAGTCAGTTCAGAACGCATTCAGATAATTAACCTGAATTATACAACTTTGACGATATTATCGGCCAATGAAACAGCTCGTAGTGTATTAATTGAGAATGAAGATTCAAGTTTTACGCAATCATTTCAGGCATCTCATGAGGCGGTCATCATTCAACATAATATCAGTAACCAACATTGGATGATGATAACTGTTTTTGATGAAGATAACACCCCTATTCACAGGCAATTTGAAATTTTATTGTCCGGATTAACAATCACAACTTCATTTGGTGCAGGTGAACACCAAATAGCACTGATGAATAATGCAAGAGCAACCAAATTCCCAAATGAACCGTGGCAATTAGCCCGCTTGCCAAATATGGAAATTGACTCACTTGCTAATGGCGATTTTCGTGTCTCTATTTTACTAACCGATATCACATTGAATGGGAGTCTTGGCTCCTCCAATACAATCGCTGTTAACTTTGAGTCGTTGGGCGCCTTGACTTTGTTCACTGGTGAAGCATATAATGTCCGATTCATTGTTAACAATTACTTGCATGATGTGATTACCCCACAATACCATGATAGTTGGTTAACTGATTACAAGATATTTCGGGCGAGTGGTACACTTGACACCTACACAGGGTACGCTCCTTACCAAAGAGCAAGCGGTGCTGATGGTTTTACTATAGAAACTCAAGATACAATTCTCAACTTAGAGGTTGACCTACAAAGAATTGAGGTGAGTCGATGAGGTATGACTTGGTAAGAAATGAAGAAGCGGTCAGTGCCGCCGTTGCTACAGTTATGTTATTCGGGGGAGTATTATCCATTATTGGAATGATGATGATCTCAATGATTCCCGTGATAGAAGAATTGCAAGGTTCTGTGGAAAGACATGATATGTCGGCTCAAATGACATTGATGGCAAAACAAACTGCTGAATTAAGTGAATCCGGAATGCCAGGTGATTCAACCGAAGTTGAATTAATCCCGTTAGAAGGAAATATCATGTGGGATAAGACTCGAGGGGGAATGTGGTATTCAGCAACATGGTTTGAGGGAAATTCATTGCGAATGCGAGGTGCATTGGATTTTGATGACTCTATTGAAATACGTCATTCGGAAAGTGAAGTGAAATCAATTTGCATTGACGACCTTAGACTCGGCCCACAAAATCCTTACATTTATTCAATACCGAGTTGGGTTGATGAAGTGCTATTTTCTGCTTCACCAGGATTAGCGATGCCGTTGGGCCCTATTGACATTGACATTTACCAAAATGGTACAAAGCAAGAACTCTCATTGACACTGGATGAATCTCACACATTAGATTTGCAGGATATTGCAGAACTGACATTGAAATCATCACATCAATTATCGCTATTATTCTCAATGGGAGATGGTGGTGCAACAGTCGTTTCAGCAAATGATAAATCTCCGGTGGACAATACTGGGCGTTCTTGGTCTATACCGTTACCAGCTGGACAATCGCAAATTCATATAGTCAGCGACATTGCTAACCAAGTTAGAATATCAGGGGAGATGAATACCACTACGAGTTACTCTCTACCAAGTGGTTCTTCCCGAATTGCCGTTGCATCAACTCACATAATTGATTTGCAAACATCTGATGTGATTCATGTTTCAACAAGTGCTAATTCACGTATATTATTACGCACTAATATTGACGGAGGTATTGGAAGTACTCCGTGGCCTTCTAACAATGGTGCTTTGCTTGGGCATGAGTTTAACACACCAGCGCTAACAGGTGAATTAGCGATAACAAATCCTCAATCAGATTCAGTAACAATTACTTGGAAAGGCGGCGGTACTTCTGTTCCAGGGCAATCAACATCCTTTATTTCATGGCCACCTGCATCAATAGATGGCTCTCCTATTATTGACGCTAGTTCTGATGTTTTCATTTCATGGTTTGCATCAAGCAGTACAATAATGCAGCAAAATGTAAGTTCTGTCACCTTGCTTTCTGCTCATGATACTGGAGCAAGTTCAGGAAATACTTTCTATCACCATCAATCTGAAAGTAATATACAACATCAGTTAATCTCATCGCTACAAGGAGTTCTAACCAAATACAATGCGAGTATGAGCGCTAATCATTCCGCAATACTGACAATTGATTCTCCATCGACTACAATCACAACATCTGAAGGAACTAGCAAAATAGTAGCTGATGGTAATCCGATTAGAGTCCATCATCTATCAGGTGATGATGGACTAATACAAGCAATGCATGATGGAGAACAAAGATGTGTAGCAATAAATGTCCAAGCCAGTGGATGGATTACGACTTCACTACCTTGGCAATCATTCTCTGGCCGTTCAGAAGTTGATTTGGTCGATGGTTGGAAGAATGGATATCACCCTTCTAGTATGTCAATATCTGTTTTGGGGGTTGAAGGAGCAAATTCCTATTCAACGATTGGTACTGTTTGGGCATTCCATCTCTCAAGATTAACATACGAGTTTTCCTCATCCATAATGGGGATGGAAGTTGCATATAGTGGCGGTGCAGTTGTTACCAACCATCCCGAGTTCAATGCATTCGTAGTGTTGCCACCATCCGATAGAGGTGGCCCTGGACCACGATTTGCTGCTACTATTCCATCATTGCACCCATCCTCAAACAGCCTTAGTGGTGGTGGAAAAATTATCCTTGACATTGAATTGGAGCATCGCCAATCACTTGCATCAACTACGGCCTATGAAGTTCGTAGAGGCTGGTCATCACCTTACGGCGAGGTGATTGCACAGGGTTCTGCAGACGGTCTAGAATCAAGTGAGGATTGGACTATTTATCCCGGCAGAATAGATCTTCTAACCGATTATGTGGGATGGGTCCCCGACCCTAGTTACGGAACTTCTGAATCGATTTGGCACACCAATGGAGATGCAATCCAGTTTACATTGCAGATGTCATCATTGACTGTTGATGTTAGGGAGGAGATCTAATGATAGAATTTGAATTACGCAGGGATGAACATGCTGCAGCCACGGAATTGGGTTATATTTTTACTTTCCTTTTGGGCGTATTATTGCTAACAATGTTTTCAGTTTGGGCTTGGGACATTGAAACTGCAACACGCAGTAGGTGGAATGAAATTGCAATTGAAGCAAATATGGATGACATTGCCGCTGCTGTTGAAAGAGCAGATGAAGCAAGTCGTATCGATGGGGCAAATTATGCTGAATCTGTTGAATGGAGAAATTCTGAAGCGGATGAATCAAAATTTATATTGATTCTAACCGATGTTGAAATTTCTTTGGTTGATGAGGGAGGAACATTAGATACCAGTGTGCTAATTTCTGGAACTGGTAGTGGTTCTCACGAAGGGCAAATCTCTCTTGCAGGGGCTACAAAAATTTGGGTAGTTCACAATAACGGGATTACTTCTATTCAACTCGATAGGCCGCAATCAATGTAATGTGGATTATCGTGACATTACTGCTCGGTGAACTTGTGCTTGAACTTCTTGCATCCTTGACTTTGCACCCAGTTCTCTAAATACTGATAATGCTCTTTGAAGATATTCCATTCTTCTTTGCTTATCTGTTGCCACGCCACCTAGGCGTGATAGCAACTCACCAATTTGCATTCGTAGGTCATTTGCTTCTGCTATTACTAGAGCTTCTCTATAGTGCTCCATCGCTTCTTCAGTTCTACCTGCATCCTGCAATACTTCTCCGAGCAAAGTAGTAATTTCTACTAATGAAATCAAATCGCCAGCATCCCCCATTGTATCCAATGCAGATGAATAGTGATGCAATGCGACGTCGGAATCGCCAACCTTTGCGTAATAACGTCCGAGAACTGCTTGGGCTCTTGCATGTAATTGTACATCATCAATACCATCGGTCTTCTCAAATGCAGCAAGCGCATGGTCTCTTGCTCTGTCAATTTCGCCTAATTCAATAAATGCTCTTGCTAATATCAACTGGCTTCCAAGCAATTCTTGTGAATCTGATTGAGAAAGTATTTTTTCAACTTCCCCATATGCCTCCAATGCCTTTGCCTTATCATTGCGCCTTCTTAGCAGATATCCCATGTTATTGTATGAGCGGGCTGCACCTTTGGCATCATCCAATTCAATAAACTTCTCAAGGGCGTCTCGGTGCATTGATAATGCATCATCTGAATTTCCTTGCTTCAGTGCGATATCTGCTAACGCCGATAGCACTTCTGCCTCAATAATTGTCGATCCTTCTGAACGAGCAAATATCTTGGTCTGTTGCAATATTTCCTCTGCCTCCAAAAACCGCCCTAACAAGACCAATACTTCTCCTCTCAATTGGTATAATTTTGTCTTGATCAAAATGCTCAAATTATCTACAGGAATGGATTCAATTAATCCAAGAAGTTCCATGTGACCTTGACTGACAATTTCTCGACCCTGTTCCACAACTAAATCTGCTGCCTCTTCTCCACAATCACACTTTGTTAGATGGAAAATTAATTCGATTGACACATCTGGTGTGGGTTTTAGTGACCGGTACCAATCACTGCATTTACTATGAACATCCTTTCTAACTCCATCTTCCAATGAACGAAGTAAAAATTCTCGGATTAAGTCGTGCAGGTCATAAGTTTCTGTATCAACATCGCGGGCTAATCCCTGTTCGACCAATGAATCCAATTCATCGGTGTCCAAACCTTGGGCTGCTAAGGCTTCCAATTTTACTGGCTCTCTAAAAATTGCTAGACAAGTTAGTACCTGCTTTTGCTTTGCACTTAATTTTGAGAAGATTTCAACCGACACATAGTTTTCCAATGTTTCGTGGAACGCTCCGGCACTTGCTCCACGATTAATTAATTCTAGAACTAGAGGATGGCCTCTTGACAGTCCGTGGATGTGCAACCATTGTTCATCTTCAAGAGACTCAAAACTTGTCAATAACTTTCTTCCAGCCTCACTATCTAAACCTTCAAGAGGCAATACTAAACTAGTAATTCTTCCTTCTGCATCAGTGGTAGGAACAACAGGTTTGAAAGAGCGTGAAAATATTACCAAGCCGATTTCTTCTTCACTACCCAATAAAGCCAATGACATTGCTTGGAAAGTCTTGTGAAGGGTTGAATCTGCAATTTTGTGGAAGTCGTCAACAACTATCAGTGCTGAAGTCCCCTCCAGTGCATCTACTAGTAAACGAGCAGCCTCTGACGGTTTTGGAACAGGGGTTGCTGCAAGGTAATCAGCAAAGTTTGAATCTCCAATATTTGCTAACCAATCTGCAACCGAATCAAAGAATGAACGAGAACCTTCCCAGTCTTGGCAACGATGGTACAATAGATTTCGACGGTGCATGAATCTCTCAATCAATTTACTAGCTATCGTGGTTTTTCCGATTCCTGCGATTCCAGGGATTAGCAAGGTTGTTGCTCTTGCATCAAGTAAATTTACCATGTTATCGAGTTCTTGTTCTCTGCCGTAAAAATGCCTTAACCTTGGTAGGTCGCCGAGTGCTATTACCAATTGCTTCTCAACATGTTTAGACAAATCTCTCTCTACCAATTCCTTTGAAAGCAATCTTGTGTCCAATATTCCATTATCATCTAGATATCGAATGAGGTCAACTGGCCTCATTGAAAAAGGCAATTCTTGGTTTGCATTACCGAGTGTTGTTGTAACTGTGTTTCCACCCTCTAGTATTGCTCTAAATGGGAAATCTCGTAATCTCTTCCATGTATCATCTGCCAAATTCATTCCCGGTTCGGTAAGGAAGTATGCTTTACGCTTTCGTGAAACCCCTTTGACGTGTGCTTGCCTCTCGACTAATAGGCCTTGATCTTTGAGACCTGCAATTGCCCGTGGAACATTTGAACGGGCTATTGAAACCGCATTCGCTATTCCCATTTGCGAAAGAGCAAAAGGAACTTCTACACTGGCTTTATAATCCGAATAATCAAGTAGATGAAGTAGTATTCTTTCTTGAACGCCGGGCTTTTGATTTGCGGCCATATTATCTCTCCTGATACTAAGCCTTTCAACATTATCGGTGATAGATGTCAGTCAAACTTCAACTCATTGTTGAAAATTTGGGTCTGCAACCCACTGATTTGTTTCTGCATCCCACAACCATCCTGGGTGCTGAGAAACCTCGGGTGTTGCGGCTTGTTGAACTGATTCGGGTACAATTGCTGCTACTGGGAGTTCAGGAGTTAATTTTGCCTTACCCCAAGCATATGTGTCTTCTTCAACTTCAGCAGTTTGATCTGCTACTTCAACTTCATCTTCATCCAAATCTTCAAATTCAATAAAGAAAAATGCTCCTGCCGCTAATATTGCTATCACAGCAATTATCACCAATACAACCGTCATAATCCCACCTGTAGCACCCGACTCACTTGCAACACTCAGTGACCATGATTGGTCTGCTGAAGTGTCAGGGTCTTGGAAAGTTTGTCCGTCCATTTCGAAGATGATATTTCTTGTACCCTCAGTGTTTAATTGACTTGTAGAAATATCCATTGCCCATGTTCCATCCGATAGAACTCTTGTTGAGTTAACTCTCATACCGCCTTGCTGAATTAATGCTTTAACAGTACTTCCCGGCAATCCTTGTCCGATAAATTGAGCCGGTTGCCCATATTCAACATCACCTGTATCAACTCTTTGCACTGAAAATGAAACAGACTTCACGACAATATTCACTTTGTGTGAATATATCACTGAGTCGTGAATATCTCTTGCTTCAAATATGACACCTACTAAGGACCATTCTGAAACTGTACTATCCGAACGAGTGGTTGGATTATATGTTGCAACTCCTTGAGCACTAATGGTGAACAGCCAACCGTAATCATCGTCATCCAAATTAGATAAATCATCATAGATATCAAATGCTAATGCCTCAGCTGTGCTACCGATTCCATCTGGATCACTGAAGTACTTTGTTAAATCAATAACTGCGCCAGAACCACATCTGTCAATCGAAGATGATTGCGCGTCGCAGAAGATTGTCACTGTACTTGCCCATCCTGTATCATTGAATATAGGTGGCATGTTGTTGAGGTCGGTAGGATTGTCAATAATGATGCGGTTTCTAACCTCCGCTGAATAATCTTCACCGTCATATGCACGGACAACCAGTTCATACTGTTGGTCGTGAATTAAATCTGAAGTATCCCATACTGTAGACCATGCACCATTCGGAGCAAAATTGGTTACCGGATTAGGGCCACTATTCAGTACATATCCACTGGCTAAGTCAAATATCTCTATTTCCACTCTTGTTACCTGTCCATCGTTATCTCTTGCCACACCTTGAATAATAGTGTCTTCAGATGCTCTAATTAAATCCATATCTAATGGTTCACTAATTTGAACAATTGGTACTTGGTTGTCATTATTAATTTGCAAAGTTCTCATCTCAGAGGAGCAAGTACCTACCAAGTCAATACAGAAATCGCTATCACTTGCCCAAATCTCAAATGTGTATTGGCCCGTTGGTAGTTCATCAAAGTGCCATTCATAGGACCATGCAGTAGAACCTGTTACATCGAAATGGGAACGATAAGGATCTCCTTGTGAATTATCTGGCCCTGTAATGTCAAACCAAATTCCCTTGATATCACTACCCCATGTCCCAGAATAGGGGTCAGAAGCAGTACCGGAGAAGATTACTCTACCAGAATCGTGGCTCGTTCCATCATTTGGAGTATCAACCAATATTGTTGGAGCAACAAGATTTAACTTGAATTTTCTAACCTCAACTGGAGAATAATCAAGTCCATCATATGAGCGGACACGGAAAGTGACATCACCTTCTCCTTCGGGATGGGCTGACAAATCCCATGTAAAGGACCATGTTCTGAATGGATGATTTGAAAGTGTAATCTCACCATTTGACTGAGATGTATCTACTGCTGAATACCAATCGTTAGAGCCTGGTGGTTGAATTTCTACTTTCTTTACCAGACCAAATTGTGCATCATAGGCAATAATGTCGTTTGCATATGGAGCTCCATGTCCATCCCATGCAGAACCTGTAAGTACTGCAGTTATTGCGAATGAGAAACCATCGTTTTGCTCTACTGTAACACTAGGTTTTCTGTTGTACAAATTGATTACATCATCAATTGGTCCTGAAAGAACATAATTGAAATCTTTTGTACCCTTGCCAAACTTGTATGCACTTACACTGTAGAATGGCATTTCACGATTGCCATTTTCGCAATTGGAGGTGTCAGAAATATCCACAGCAAGGTCTTTGGAATCAATAAATGTGTCTCCATCATTATCATATCCATCAGCACATGAATTCTCATCAACAGTAACATTTGTACCAGGAATTGTAACATTGGTCTCTCCTACTCGGTGATTCCAATTTCGGTCTAATAGGAAATCACTCGGAAGTGAAACTTGTTGGGTAAATCCGAATGAATCAGTTTCAAGAGTGTATAATGGCAAACCATTTGCATCGCTGATAACAACTGTGGCACCTGCAACATTGCTATTCTTTGCCTTTACTTGGTATCTAACAAGTTCACCTTCCCTAACTTGTGCACCCCAAGCAGAATTTTGTGCTTGAGTGTGTACTTTGGAAGAGTCAAAATTTTGTAAATCTGCGTAGGAAAATACTGTGGAGTTTTCAACTACTTCTAATGCAAGTGGCATAAAGCGAGGAGGTTTGACCTTGGTTGGAGGCACTTGAAGACATTCATCTTGAACCCACGGGCATTCTGCACCTAACCAGCGAATACTAACAGGATATAATTCCCCTGCACTAGGGTCTGGAATATACTCAGATTGTACTGTCACTCTTGATTCGGTTATATTGTAAATTTGTGATGCATTTGTCCACGTATTACCGGAAAAATATCCAATACTTCCAAACTTATTTCCATAGTTATCATCGTAGTGCGAGATGTTGGCAGCAAAGGCACCTGCGGTATCTGCAACATTGCGTTGCACATTAACAATTGAACCTTTTGCTCTAATAATATCTCCTTGATTGCCCGAAATTGTATTATCATAAACTGTTGCTGAAGACATGAAAACATGTACTGCTGGACAAGGGAAATCGCCCCCATACATTTGTGAGTTACAGATGCCAGAATTGTTTGAAATAATGTTATTTGCAAGATAGAGTCGGGCAGCAGTAGGGGACGGAACTTGCCATCCTTGATCCTTAAAGTGGTATTCGCCAATTAGAATCGGCTCCTTTGCCGTATTCAGAATTGTGTTATTTTCAGCAACTACATCTGAAGTACCGTAAATCCATAATCCGTTCCAGCCACCAATCGGTCCGATAGTACTGTGATGTATTTCCAATGTGGAAGAACTCACTCCAATTCCTGAACCATCTGATGCACCAGATATTACAACATTGTTAATCACAACAATAGCGCCGTCATAAGCAGTAATTCCAGCACCTTCAGCGGTTGTGATTACCGTGTCATCAATAGTCAAAGTGTGTTTGAAATTTCCAGTCTCTTTGTGAGAGTTTGTGTCAATTGCGTTACATTTTGTAGTCACAGTTGAATTTGAGAGATAGCCTGAGGAACCCTTCAAAAATAATCCATAAGTGTTATCTCTAACTTCCAAATTGTTTAATCCAATATATGAATCCTCAAGATAAATAAGGGAACGCCCGCCACCTTGTTGACCACAATCGTCGCTATCGTCACCAGTGAATACTGAATTTTCAATCCTAAATGTTGCAAGAATTCCTGCACCTGCACCATATGCTCGGACTGCCGCTGCATCATATTCTCTACCATCTACACCCAATGTGAACGATGAATCCTTGAGTAATGGTGATGCGAAATCAACTGCCAATACATTGGAAGTGTTGATGTCTGTGAAAGAAATGCCATTTGCAGTTGTTGAAGAGCCTTCAAATACTAATGCGCCATATTGAACTGATTGAATTGATGATACATACATTGGAATACCATATGCATTTTCATAATGAGCAAAATTAATTGAGGTTAATGCTTGATTAATTGTACTTCTAATAATCATTCCAGAACCACATGCAGCGTCGATATTATTGAGATATGAAGTCGTATTATCATAACAACGTCCAACTTTGGTGTACTCGCTATCGCTTGGCAAACTCCAAACAAAGCGAGCCTTATTGGAAGCAGAACCAGATGATGCGCCACATGCCGTATCACCGATACAGATTGCACCTGCTACATCAATGAATTTTCCATAGGGAATATTGATCGTAGTTCCTGCATTTACAATTAACTTAGAACCTTCAGCGACAAGTATATCACCGTTAAGATTCATGGTTCCAGACCATGTTTCAGTTCCAGTAATTGTACCTGAATTAGTTTCGTTCACTGCTGATGCTGATGGCAATGCGATTAACCCAGTAAAACTGGATAGTAATAATAGCATTACCAATGATAGGCTCTTGTGGGATGACTGTATTGACAAATTGTCCACCTCGTAAACAATGCCATTATCCACTTGAATATAACACTGCGCCTTAATTATCAGAACAATAGTATCAAATGCTGCCAATAATATCAATATTTTAGCCTTAATAGTATCATATAGAGGTAATAATATCAAATCATTGGGCTGGATTTTGGCGCATATTATGTCGCAGCACCCTCGTTTCCACTGAAAACCAACAATTAGTGGGTTTGCTAATTAGAATTAACATTGCTCCGAATTGGATATTTCTTGAAGCCATAATTGAGATTTTAATTCCCCATATCCCCAATGATTATCATGAGTTGAAGCGAATTCGTTCTGTTGTGCAGAATTCATCAGTGCTATTTTCACAGAGTCAATGCAAGAACCATTTGAGTCTTGATTAGGTTTTAGTTGGGGATGTGCTTGTAAGATCAGTGCTAAAGCTCCGGAAACGAATACAGTAGATACAGACGTTCCGCTACTCGAATACCAATCACCATTATCCCCCGTACTGATGATCATATGTCCTGGAGAAACAACTTCAGGTTTTAGATTTGGATTTTGGCGTGGTTCTTCTGTTTCGGTTAATTGTGATCCTGCTGATGAATTGGACCAAATTTGCCCCCCCCTAGTGGTAGCACCGACAGTTATCACCCTTGCGACATTTGCCGGTGCTGAAACCATTCCGTCATCATCGGCTCCGCCATCATTACCAGCAGCAGCCACAACAAATATTCCCGAATCCACTGCCATCCTTGCTGCTGTCACGCTGGCACCTTCTCGTTCATTGGCTAGTTTTTGCTGGCCTCCAAGTGATAATGAAATGATATCCGCTTCAAAGTCTAGATGGCACCAAGTAATTGCATCTGCAACTACGCTCTCGTCGCCTGAATTTTCGCCATCGCCATTATCACTTAGTGCTGCAACAACCGCTAATGTGATATTGGGGGCGATACCGATTTGATGACTTTGGCTAATCAATAATCCAGCCATCATTGTTCCATGTCCTATTGTTCCATAATCAACTGGCACTTTGGAATTGCCAACCATGTCCTTGAAGATTATTTCCACACCTTCGAAGGAAGAATGTATTGGGGAAAATCCAGTATCGACCATGCAAACTCGAACTCCTTGACCATTGAGCCCTTCATCCTGCAATTGACGTATTTCTGTAGTCTCAAAGGCCCATTCTGATGTTGGAGATGATAATTCAATGAGGAGAAAGCCAGATTGCCATACTAGTAGAAGAACTGCCGACATTATTGCAAATATTGTTATGTTGCTTACGATTATTCGTGCTCTTCTAACTTTAGGAAGCGGTTTTGCATAGTGCGGAGCCCATCCAGTAACCTCTGCTCTCCATTCATCTTGATATCCTGCAGTAGAAGGGTCGATTGCCGATAGAATCCTCCTGTCCGAGGGTTCCGGTAATAGGTCAACACGGTCTAGCCCATCCAATTCAACCACTCCCTAATCACAGTGAATGCAATAATGCGTTTCAATGCTTGTTCTGTTAGTTCAATATAGATTCAGCATCAAATGTCTTGCTTACGCTGGAATCACACCAAACCAATTACCATACAATGGAGTATCAGAACTTAGTAGTTCCCTTATTGCGTGACATCTTGACGCCACCGTAAATTACTAAGATTACCAATGCAAACATCGCTATTTGGAAAAGTATTGATTCTTCACCTAGATCTTCATTGATTTGATATTCAATACCGTAGTCAAAGTCATCAACTTCCACATCGACATCGTCAGCATCGTCACCGATTACATCAACTCTAACATCAAACCGGTGAATTCCAGCCCTAATTGCATCCATTGCAAATACTGCATTAACAGTTTGGCCTGCGGGAACCACAATACCAGTTTGGAATTCTTCACCTGAATCTTGTGGAATGAAGTAAACTATTACTGAAGTCGCATCTAATGTTCCAAAGTTTTCAACCGGTATGACCATGTTTCCAGGCACATCTGCTATTTGGTCCGATAGCAGCACAATGGCAACTTGATCAACTCTCAACTTGATACGTGCAGAAGAAATAATAACATCAAAGGATTCTGAAGTATTACCATCTTCACTTGTTGCGGTTACTGTTACAGTAAAACTACCTGATGTGAATTCTGCAGGAGCGAAGGCTGTGAACATTTGAATTCTGTTTGTACCCTTGGCAATTGTCAGAGAAGAACTTGTAGGAGTAATCTCCCATCCTGTAGGAATGTTATCAGCTAATTCAATCATGAAAGTGTCATCTCCATTTCCATTATTGGTTAATGTAAACTCAAAGTTTCTATTACCGCTTGGGGCAATTCCGACTTCTTCTGTAGCATCGGTGATGTCGAATCCATAGGTTTGTGGAACTTGAACATTAATTGAAACCTCGCTTCCAGAACCAGTTTCAGTGTCCAAATTAACATTGATTGTATGCCCATTCTCCAAATGCCAAACAGTTGCAGCATCTGGGAGAGTTAACTTTACCTTTATGATAGAGTTGTTTGAAACACTATCATCGGTCGAATTGACTCCGATTCCGAGAGTGACCTCCAGTGAGTTAACCCATTCAGTTCCATTCCAGAATTGGAGATTCCAATCTGCCGCATCTGGAGAAACATCAACATGACCTGTGACGGTGAATGTATCTGTTGTCTCTGTACCAAGATAATTTGCTTGAACATCAAATTCAATTGCTGTTAATGACTCGTCAGCCAACAATTTATTGTCATCATCATCAATGGTAGCTGCATTGATAATGCTTCCACTAACCACTTGTACAATTGTTTCGGAATTGATTCTTCTGTTATACTCAAGTGTTAATGATTGGAGGTCAGCATCAACATTACTGTTGACACCAGCATTGTATTTCATCTCAAGTTCATCATCGTGTTGAATTGTGATAAAAGAGGAATCAATGTCAAAATCACCAGATGGTAAGAGAATTTTCAATGTTCCATCTGATGCAATAGGCATTTCCCAAACCAGACCATTTCCAATACCAACCTCAACTACAACTGGTTCAGTAATCATAGAATAACCAGCGTCATCTGAGCCTGCGTGATGCGGTAAAGTCTCAATATCAGACCATGTGGTTGTTAATTCAACCCATCCACCTAGAGACATTTCCAAATCTATTGAACCACCATCGGCAACGCTTGCCTCAAGTAGTCCAACCGCAATTCCACCGCCATTTTCACCAGGGTTTGCTTCTTTGACTACTACGATCCAATCACCTGGTGTAATAATCGCATCCCATGTAAGAACATCGTTGTCTAGAGTACCTGTGAGTGTAATTATCTCTCTCTCAATTCCTAATGCAGGATAAAGAGTAATAGTTGCTCCATCAAGTCTGCTTGGACCTTGCACATCAGTTATTGTACCGTTAACAGAGACATTACCTGCATTCATCTCAATATCATAAGAAGCAATAGTATCGTATACTGGGAATCCACCTGTCTCTTCAACATCGTATGATTCACTTGTGAATCCTTCTTTGTCAATTGACACTGAATATACATCTCTAAGTGGGACAAATAATCTCCATACACCATCTTCATCGGTTGCGATGGTTTCGTTTATTGCGGTATTATTATATCCCATGATTGTCACATTCACTTCCGGAACTCCTTCAGATAAACTAGATACATTGTCATCATTCAAATCCCAAAATACCTTTCCGCCAATTTCCACAACTAAATCTGCAGATATCATTCCAAGGAACATTGAACCATTAGAGCCAGCAGTATCGAATGGTGCACTTGAAGTGTTTAGCGTCCATTGCTTCTGAGGAATTGTGTTATTCAAGAACAAACTCCACTGGCCGGGATATACATCAAAAGTCACATTGCCATCAACATCGGTCTTTTCCAATGTGATATTGCCCAACCCTTCTTGACTCACTAGTGTTACTCGCGTTTCAGCCAAATTGGATTCGGTAACTGCTTCAATCAATGTGAATGAAACTTCAACAGAAGTGCTGGTCTGTAATGCAAGTTCTGTACGTACTGATTGTGCATTTACACTCAATGAACTGCGCAGTTGCTCAGTTCCATTATCATCATCAAGGAATGGTGCGACTACAACAATCCAGTCTCCTTCCTCAACATACTCTGCAAATGTTCCGTTTTCATCGGATTCTATATTTATCCAGTTAGAAGCATCAGAATTCCACAATTGGAATACTGCTAACATACCACTTCCATTTGAATCGGTTAGGGTTCCAGAAACAAGGTATTTATTGTGTAGAGCAACGGAATAATTTTCCATTTCTTCAAGTCCAACATAGACATTGAACGGAGAGTTAGAAGACGATAATGAATAATCAGTAGCATTTTCATCATCAGCCAAAGTAGTATTGAATATCAAACTATAAGCACCTGGTTGTAATTCAAATTCAACAATTCCTGGAGAAGTATAGTTTGCAGATGTAATATTGATATCTTCTACGAATTCATTTCCAGATGATATCGTGAAATCAGGTGAAATCAATGTTCCATTTTCCATCTCTCCATCACCGCCTGCATCCATAAAGACTTGGAATGTTACTAATTGGTACTCAGGATTGACTATTAATTCAAGCATGGATAATTCAAGATCAGTTACCACATTAAATCCTTCAATTTCAGCACTGTTCAATGGGCCTTCTGGTAAGGAAATATTTGTCAACCCTGCCCGAACCATCAAACCGAATTTACCATCATTATCTAATTCAGTAGTCCATTCTACACCACTTGAATCAGTCATAGTAACGGTTGACTTTTCAAATCCAGGGTTAGAGGAATCCCAAACAGTCGTGTTGTCGTATAAGAATACTTGACCATGTACAAATCCAGTTGGAGCCAAATACAAGATTCCAAGGTGATCCATTTCCGCAACTGTATTTACAATTTGACCACCACTCATTGCAGAGAATAGTGACATTGTAGTCATTTGGAATTCATGCCCAGCTGGTAAACGAACATTGTAACTTCCATTAACATCGGTTGCAGTAGTGAAGAGTAAGTCTCCGGATGTGAAATTGACAGCCAAACCTGAAGCAGGTTCTGAGTTCGCTTCCCATTGCTCTTCATCTTGATACCAAATATCGTAATCAGTTAAACTATCAATTACCCTAATCGTTCCATTTGCCCAAGTTGCTATTGCATATGTTAATTCAAATGCATCATCATCAAGAGTTACATCATATGAATTGAATAATACATAATCATCATTAGAATCATCTGAAATTGTGAATGGACCCTGTGCAAGTTCAACCCTTACAGTTCCATTTTCATCCGATGTCGCTTCAACATTCATCATATCGTCTAAGTCATTAGAGAATAATAGAGTTCTATTTGCGACATCGGTTTGTGGGTCGCCATTGATATCAATTGGAGATACAAGAGTGATTGTTAAATCTGTAAATGTAGGTACAGCAAAGGACAAAGTAAAGTTTTCAGATTCACCACGAACCATGAATGTTTCATTCAATTCATACCATCCATCATCATCAAGGTCAATGCGATAGAAATATTCTCCGCTAGTTATCGGCCCATATGAGAAATTACCTTCTTCATCAGTGGTTATTTCAACAGCATTATCGACACCAAGAATTGTATCTACTAACTCAAATGTATGATTAGCAATCGCTACATCGTCAATTCCCTTCATCTTATCAGAGAAAATTGAACCTGGTAAGTTAAGTTCCAAATCATATGATGGAGTTATGCCGACTTCCACTGGATCTGGAAGTAATACTTCCTTGCCGTTATCCAAGACTGCAATCATATTGTACATACCTGGGACTAACCCAGTTTGGTAAAATGAACCTGCTTGGACCATCGGTCCGGAGAAGTGACCGGAACCAACGAATAATCCTGTACCGTTAATTGTTCCAATACCTGCGAAAGAACCAGTTCCTTCAAATGTAGCACCTTCAAGAGTCTTTACAACTGTAGAAGTTCCCTGTGAGGTCAAACTACCCATTGCATCTACTTCACCAGAAATCAAGTAAACTGTCAATTGTCCCGTATCATCAGAAACACATACTGTTTCATTAGCGGGCATAACAGAGCCCGTTTCATCATCATTATCACAATTGATGACCGAAGACGAATTCTCAAGCCAAGAGGCTTCAATCAATCCGTTACCATTCCATGTACCATTGCCAAAGTAAGTTCTTGAATCTGCAATAGTTCTAGTAAAGGTTCCAGTGAAATCCTCTGCAAATGCAACTCCTTCACTGTCAAAAGTACCTTCATCAGTAAATGTCACCTCACCAGTTCCTTGAAGGATTCTAGATTCTTCAGTAGTGAATGATCCATTTGTTGTAGTAATGGAATAGTTATCGGTCATCGACCAAATACTACGCAGGATGAAATCTGCATCTTCAATTGCCTCACCGTCAAATGATTCGTGTCCACTCCATGTTATCAGACCGGATACACCACTGCTCTTTACTTCAATATTAAGTGTATTTTCAATAGGCTTCTTTCTGTCTGCTTGTTCCCCTGTAACATTCATCTCAGTTTCGCCAAGCCAACTCATGTTTGCTACTTGTCCAAGAATTGCAGTAACATCATAAATTTCTCTATCGTCATTATTGTCGTTGAACAAATCTTGAAGGTTCCGACCCAAATCACCAGAGCGAATACTTGCATCTGCCATGGTAGGGTCAAATTCACCTGCAAATGCGCTTACACGAATTCTTCCTGCAGGAACTATATAGGACCAATCACCATTTTCATCAGAATCGGTATATCCAATAGGAATCCAAAAAGTATCATCGTCCAAATCAGTTGAACCTTCACCAGAGAAGGCATCTCTTTCGAGAAGGATTCTAACGTTCGGAAGACCTTGACCGTCATCACTCATTTTCACTTGCCCTGAAACTTCAGCCCCAGAATAGTACTTTAGAATCTTGACATAGGTATTCGCTTGACCTGCAGCATCTGCTGGGTCTTCACTATACCAATTTGAAATAACAAAGTGATTCAACATTGCCCCTGGTAGAGGAACTGACTGCTGGAAGTAACTTCCAGGTGAACCTTGCAAATCAAAGTGCTGTGCAGGTTGAGGATTGCTATCATCTGTATTCATTCCAAGAGTGCTTGCTCCAAATCCAACATAGGCACGCGCCAGCATCGTTTCAAAGAATGCAGGTGAATGGTCAACTCTTACATCGCTAATAGATAATGGGTCAACATCCACACCGGCCTGCTGATTTAGCATATCTTGATACATTGCTTCATCTACTTCGGATGTTGTCATCTCTTGTTCGAAACCACCACGAGTAGTTTCGTATACTGTGCTCATGAATGTTCCAACATCCTGTCCAGACAATATTGAAGGCGCACCGAAAATACCCATCGGTTGGCGATTGTTGTAATTTTGGTCAGCAGTATATCTTCCTGCTCTTGGGTAGAGTCTGTTGTCAACTGCAAAATATCTAATTTCATGGTCACGTAAGACTGTTTCACCAGGTGCACCTTCATAATCTTGAACTTCATAATAATTTTCCAAACCAATAAGATCATCATACAAGTCAATTATTCCTGCTGAGGTTAGTGATTCACTCAATAGTTGAACTGTCAATGCCAAACGTGCATTCTTTTTGTGAATATTAGTTGATACAGAGTCGAATTCACTAACTAAATCCTCAGTATACCAATAATCACCAATAATGTAATGGGTAGTCTTCAAGACAGTGTCCTTACCGGTTCTAATATTATTAGAGAAAGTGCGGTTTGCTTCAAATTCATTAGACCAATCTTCATCGATACAGAAAGTAGAAAGGCCTGCTGTACAAATTATTCTCTCACCATCTTCGTAGATACGATAGAATGTGCTTTCATTTCCTGAATGGTATCCGCGAGCCATTACAACATCTCTGTTAGTCTTGTAGACTTCGAAGGAATGCTCTTCAATATAATTGATCATTTGGTCATTATTAACATTTGTTTCAACGAAAACAAGATTGCTGTATTCATCAGCAGTCAAGTGATTCTTCATGATACCTGAGAATGAATTAGTCATTTTATAGTCGTTGGTTTTTGCATCGTTATAGGCAATATCGCCTTCTGTAAGTTGCCAAATAAACATAGAAACCAAATCCTCTTGGCTTCTTGCAAGTAACATATTTCCGGTTGCAGGAATTCCTGACTGGAAGTTATCTGAAACTGATGGGTGTTGACCATTGTTTAGTGCCTGGAATCCATAATCCCACCAAGAAACGAATGCTGGACGTTCTGAATAGGAGTCGTTAGTATCTTGATTGGCAAGCCACTCATATGCTCTATTCCATCCTTCATCATTAAATCCAGAACCGAATGAACCTAGATACCAGTTACCACCATATGGTCTGCTATCTAGCAATGAAAAGCCAAATTCGTCCCATCTGAAGATATCTGGTACCAAATTGTAAATATCCTCATCCATATCTTGTTCACCCATAGACCTCGGAATTGCAGCATCCAATCCATATGTAGCATGTTGACCAAACAACATTACCAACACTATCATGATCGCAGAGAATGAAGGTGTTCTCCAAACTGCTTTCCTCATACCTGTGATTCTGTCAGCAGGAGTGCGAATTCCGAATTTTCTCCAAGAGCGATTCAATCCTTCCCAGTTAGACCATTTCCAAAGTGACACTATTCCTGATGCACCAAGAATCGCAACTGCAGGTGTAGCATTGAACATGAAACGTGCTGCATTCCATGACATGAAACAAGCAGCTAATATCCAAATACTGAAAACAACTGAAGTCTGCTTTCTGGTTCTAAGTCCTTCCCATGCCAATAATACACCTGTTGCAAGAGATATCACGAATAATATCGGGCCAAATGAAGCGAATAATTGTCCACGTGGTGGAGCATTCGCTTCAGCGACAGTATCGAAAATCTTGGTCTTGGCGAAGTATCCTGAACCAGTCAGTAGAACATCCCAAGCATTAGATATTTCGAAGTATTTCAATACGAATAATATTGCGAAGAAAATAATCCCCCCGACCATTAGAGTTCCGAGTACTAGCAACCATGGTTTGTCTCTAAATCCAATTGTTACAAATGAAATTGCCATAGTAAATCCGAGAATGAACAAGAACGGTTGAAGACCTGTGCCATCAAAGACCAAATCTAATTGTGGGTGAGCATAGAATGGTAATGCCATCATCAAGTTAACTACTAGCATTGTTAGGAACAATATATTGAGTGCAGTTGAATCTCTACGACGGAACATATTCAGTGCAACTTGAGCCGCATAAGCGATGAAAAGAATCGAAGGTCCCACAACGAAACCTTTCCATCCTAATGATACAACTCCGAATGCCACTCCAGCCAGTATAGCATTTGCAAACGCAGATTGGCGTTGGGTCATCACCTCACGAACTGAACTTATCAAACCGCTGATACTAGCAGAATTTGTTTTTGATAGTCGCTGGCTTCCAGCATACTTGACTGCTCTAAGCCAATACATGAATCCAATTGTGATGAATAGCAAAACAAATGCATCGTGGTCTGCAAGAGCCCAGGTTGTGTGAGTTAAGTGAGCTGGCATGAAAGCAATGAGCCATGCAGCGAGAACTCCTGCAACTTTACCAGAGTGGTCTCTTGCGATTGCAGACACAGGAAGAATCGTTAAAGCACCGTAAATAGCAGGTAATCCCAACATACTCCACCAAACAGCATCAGAAGCATTTTCACCCAAGAATGGAGTTAGAATCATTGCCCCAATAGCCAAAGACCATGTGAATAATGGTGGACGTGGGTTGATTCCACCGACTGGATAAAATCTGTCAGCATCAAATACTAAATGTGCATTATTTGCGAGAATATAATCTACAACTCTCTTCATGTACCATGGGTCTGAACCGCCGGTCATATCCCATGTGTCAGTACCACTGGAATTCATTGAAGGGATAATGTACCATTGAATACGAATAATCAATCCAAAGAAGAACGCCATTCCAATCATCAAGGAAGCCCAATGTGCATTCCAGAATCGGCGAGCACCGGAGTATTCATGATCTTCGAGGTTAGCCCATCCTCCATACTTCTCATGCGTTGAAATTTTGTATATTGCAAAGCATATGAAGAAAGTAATACCAAACCATGTTAACGCTCCCCAAGAGCCTTCAAGTTGAGTACTTGTCCAAAGTCCTGCCTCGTTCCAACTTGAAACTTGGAATAGTGCCCACATTGAACCCAGTAACATTGCACGAGTATTCCAGCGTTCACTGACCATACCTGCAACAATCATTGCAACTAATCCAGTCAAGAATGAAGCCCAATATCCAATGTATCCGTGGTAACCATCTTCTGAAGTCACTCCTAATTGGTCAGCAAGAGTAACATCGTTGAAGTGCCAAAGTGATGCGATGTGAGCTAATGCCCAAACTGCAAGTGCAATTTGTAATGGCAAATTTCCTTTGTGATATCCATCTTGATTTGAGCCAAGGAATGAGAACCATCCCTCTTCTCCTGCCGGAGTTAATATTCCACGAGCAAGAGACGCTACTAATGTTCCAATGATAATGGAGATTGTAAAGTAAGAAAAGAATACATAGGCGCCAGCACCTCTTTCCAAATTATGGACTAGGACTCCTCCGCCTCCTTCCTTAAGGTAAGTGTATACGTGATCTGGTGAAAATGAATTGAATGTTGCTTCAGCCATAATTAGGCTCAAGTGATAGCCAATTGCTGCAAATGTCAACATTGTGGAAAATTCATATTTTTCTCTTGATTCTAACATCTGTCCGAAAAAGACTACCAAGAAGAAAATACCAGCATTTACTGCACCAAGTGAGGTGAATGAGTTAATTATTTCAGCACCAATTATTGCAACAAACAAAGAAGCGAGGGAAAGGTTCATGTTTGTTAGGATTTCATTTTCGCGTAGTACACGTGGTAGGGTTGCAACTATACCAGCAATAACGACTACAGCCATAGGTGCAAGGTTGTTCATATTTAGATCAAAATCGATTCCGACAATCTTGATGGCAGCGATTGCAAGCAGCATAGCCAGTGGCCCAATTAGCCACGATAGGAATGGCGCTTGCGAAGTACCTGTTTCTTGTTCCATTTTGTTTCCCTCAATAGGTTTTGCTTACAGTCTAAAGACTGGAGCGAGTTCGCCACTTGAGAGCCCTTCTTAACAGTGACGGGTTACTCACAACACCGACCTGCCTATCAGTGCATCTTTTGGGTACATTTTAGGAGTTGTGATTTTTGCAATCGAAACCATCGCCGGACTCATATAAATTATCCAGTGAAAATAATGCCAAAACCAAATTACTGCGCTTTGTTATTGCAATGCTCTATGACCAATATCGGTTCGGTAATGTGAGCCTTCAAGTTCAATTTGAGAAATTAATCGATATGCAAGAGTCTTTGCATCTTCTAATGAATCTGCAATGGCAGAACAAGATAACACCCTCCCACCTGTTGAAATATAATCTCCATTTTCATCTAATCCGACACCTGCAAAATTGACCCACACACTACCCTCAGCAGAATGTTTTGTATCACCATTTAGACCACCGATGGACCTACCTTTTACTGGAGTGGCTGGATAACCTTCAGCGGCTAGAACAACTGTCAGTGCTTGTTTATCATAGAATGTGGTCTCGTGTTCCAATAGTCTATCCGTTGCAGCAGAATGCAGTAATGTGTAAAGATCTGATGAGATAAGTGGTAAGGTGATTTGACATTCAGGGTCGCCAAATCTTACATTGAATTCAACGACATTGGGGTCTCCCGATTCCGTAATCATCAGGCCCACGAAAAGAACACCTCGGTATGGTGTTTCTTGGCGAGACAAAAATTTGTGCATAGGTTCAATAATTCGTTCTATTGCTCTTTGATATACCAACTCGGTAACAACTGGAGCAGGACAATATGCACCCATTCCCCCCGTATTCGGGCCGAGGTCACCATCATATGCACGTTTATGGTCTTGGGAACATGGTAGGGTTACGAAATCAGTACCATCCATTATGACCAACATGCTGGCTTCTTCTCCTGGTAAAAAATCCTCCAATAATACCTTGCCATCCGATGCTATTGAAGCGGCAATAAACATCTTTGCTTCTGCCCTATCAGAAGTGACTACAACACCTTTACCTCCAGCTAAAACATCTCTTTTCACAACCCAAGGATTTCCTGAAAAGTCATCTAGTGCTGCATCTATATCTGACTCGGCATCCAATACATGAAAATCTGCTGTTGGCACTCCAGCACTACGCATTACCTGTTTTGCATGCAACTTTGACCCTTCCAAATTTGCCAGTTTGGCAACAGGCCCGAAACATGGAATATCAACTACGGATAGCGCATCTGCTAAGCCATCACACAGTGGTGCCTCTGGACCTACAACAACCAAATCTACCTCTAAACTTGATGCAAGTTCGACTAAACCAGCAACATCGCTTGCTGATACCGAGTGATTTGTCGCCATCCCAATAGTGCCTGCATTTCCTGGTGAGCAATGTATTTCGGCAACTAGTTGAGAGGTAGCAAGTTGCCGGCAAATAGAATGCTCTCTGCCGCCACTTCCGACTATCAGAACTACGCTTCCCGCCATATCGTAAGGTCAATGACGGCACCACATAAGCAAAGCGCGTCAATTTAATGGATGCGATGGGGCGAATTAGGGGGTCTATTCATAGAGGTAATTACCTTGGCAATAATATGACCTCAGTAGCAGCAGCGCAAAATGTGCAGACTATCTTGAACGAGTTAGGACTTATTTCTTCTGCTCTGCTAGTATTGTGGCTCTACCTTCCGGGATTCTTAGCCAATACTTTTGCCATGATGTGGGGTAAATGGTTACCTAAAACAGGCTATGGACCTTGGCCTATCGATGGCGGTAAAAATTGGAAGGATGGCAATCGAATTCTCGGCGATGGTAAAACTTGGAATGGCCTAATTGGTGGCTCTTTAACCTCGGGGCTGCTGATGATGCTAATCGTGATGGTAATGGGTCAACCTAGCACTATAAACGATACAAGTGTAACTATTTTTATCAACCCTCTTACAGGGTATGAGGGGACTTGGTGGGACATCGGCTCTGACCTCTCAAGCGCCTTTATTCTAGGCACATTTCTTGGATTCGGTTGCCTAGTCGGCGATTCTACGGGCTCTTTTATCAAGCGCAGAAGAGGCCTAAAAAGAGAAGGGGATATCTCTTCTAAAGCACCGCTTCTAGATACATTACCATTTGCCATCATGGTATTCGCTTTTGGACTAATATTCTTAGGTGACGCTCTAATATCGGATAATCTCTTACTATTACCGATGCTAATAATAATCGTCATCACACCAATTCTACATCGCACTTTCAATCTTATCGGCTATAAAATCGGCTGGAAAGAGGTCCCATACTGAGAAATACTTACCGGCAAAGACTTCATGTGCGGCCTATTACTCAAATAGAATATGCGACGAGCCCTTTTGATTACCATTCTCTTGATTATTGCCACCTATTCGGCAATCCCGATTACTTCAGCAACTGCACCTAGTGGCGATTCTGAAGAAACTATTTCCTCCCCAACAACTTGGGATGAAGATGGTACACTGAACGGAACTCTTTTGATTGAATCCGGTTCATCATTAACAATAAATTCCAATGTTTCTGTAATCGGTGGTTCTAGTATTACAGTTGAAGAGGGTGCGACATTGAATTTGAATGGCAACCTAGTTGGTGCAGAATTGGACTCATTGATTAGACTTCAATATGATACCAGTTTGATGTTCAATCTTGGCGATGTTGCCGAATCTGGAACGATGAGAATTGAATTTGATCACCAAATTTCCCCCGCTGCTCTATTCAATATCACAGTTGATGGAGTGACGACCGATGCAGCAGGCCAAGAATTTATAGATATTACAGTACCGCTAAATGGTAGCGATATTTATGCCAATTTCTCCATATTCTACACCACTATCACCCATGTTGAGTCGGTATCATTCGCGCACAGCGGTGATACTGTAGTTACTTTTAGTCCTCAGGAAATGAGTTATGATGGAGCAAGTTTGGTTTGGTTATCCTCTTCCTTTAGCATTGATGTACTTGGAAGTTTTTCAATGGATTCAGCAACTCTTGATGGTGCTGATTTGAACTGTGAGGGACAGTGTGCAATTACAAATTCACAATTAACCGGTAGCGCACCTATTAACATTCAAACTGAAGGTGCATTGACAATTACCGACAGTAGCATTGCTGGTTCAAGAACTGATGAGGATATTGTCGCCCACGATGCAGCAGTACTAACCTATACCTCAACCACTGGCACTGGAGGAGATACCGATTCTTGGATTCGTCTATTATCTGAGAGAGTTATTCAAACCAATGGACAATTGATCAGTGTGCATCAAACAGGAATAGGATATGGTAATTATTCACGTGATGATATTACTAATGAAACTGGCATTGTAATTATTGGCAGTAGTGAGTTTAGTCGTATTATTGAGTGGATGGATGGAGAAGGACAGCAGCATATAGAGAGCGGTGAATTGACATTCTCAGTAACTTCGGGATGGGGAGTCTTCAGTACTACTGTTGCGGCTCCACACACAGCATATGCCGAAATTAATCTCTCATTGCCATATATTTCAATTGATGATATTGACATGGAGAAGGATATTGCTAATGTAAACGAGAGTGTCGGATTCATGCTAACTATCAGCAATAAAGGAACTGCTGCTGCAACTGCAAATATTCGTTGTTATGTTGATGGATTAGATGTAGATACTGCTCCTTCAACGATCACTGTTACTCTTTCACCTGGAGAGAGTAAAATTGTTCCTGTAAGTTGGTATTCTTATGAAGATGGTTTGAAAATAATTACTTGCAAAGCACTAATACCGATTATTCTTGAAAGCTTCAGCGATGATATTACCAATACTGAAGGTGCGAGTTCTCAGGAGGTGTCTTGGATTTACACAGAAGATGCAGCAGATGCACCTCTTCTGATATATGGAACTGTAGTTGCAGCAATCTTAGGTGGTCTGTGGTTATACACACGAAATACAGATGATGGAGAAGCGGAAAATGATGTTGAAGAAAAGCAGTACACAGAAGATATCAAAGAAATCGCTACAGAAAGCGATGAAGATTGAGGACTCAGCGCCACAGTGATGGCTTTTATTATCAACTGCAGACTAGGTTCTGAGAATCCGCTTCATCGTCATCCCATGTAAGGTCCCAAGCATATTCATTGATGACTATAGTAGGTGAGGAAGAATACAAATCATTGGTAATTGTTACTTCAAATGTATAGCAACCATCATCTTCGTAAAACTGGTCTCTCTCCAAAAACTCGGAACCTGCATCATCTTCTATCGTACCTGAAAGGCCCATCCAATATACGGTTTGGCCAGTCACTGAACCACTGACTTGACTATTCCAAGTTGCATCAATACCATCAACGGTAATTGTGCTGTGGGACCAAACAACATTGCCCCCATACTTCACATCAATATCTACAGAATAGTCGGTCGCGATAGTCTTGTAGACGACCAGTGAACTTTCGCCACCGTTCATTGGACCGTCACTAGGATTCATTAATCCAAGTGCAAGTTCAATTCTAATTCCCTTGACAACTACCCTTGATTGTTCATTTTCAGAAATAACTTCGGTTAGGGTAGATAACTTGACCGATGCGTCATTCATTTCTCGATTCATTAACGATGGTGTAATAGAAATCGTGGTGGAAGTGTCTTTAGAGGATGTTACTGTCAACTGATAATCAGTTAGAACATTGCTATTGTAATCCTCTGCATTGGCTGTAAAAACATCTGCAAGGTTAATAGTAAAACGGTGCATGTCATTTGATAGATCACTGCTCTCACTCCAAACCTCTACTCCATTTGCTGTAATTGATGCGGTAGCAGAATTAAATGAACCTCTAACCATGAATGTAAGTTCATCATTATCTTCATTAATACCCAAATCTGAAATTCCTACTGCTGAATTTTGGAAACTCATTCCGGCAATGTATGGAACTGTCGTTATCATTAGATAACCGATTACAAGTACAACTGTTTTTTCTCTACCTATTGCATCCCACACTAGATAGAATGAGGTGCCCAGTAAAGCCAATGGTAAGATTCCAAATGGGATCGGTCCAAGATAATCCTGTAATTCATATGAACCAAGGAACCACATTAAGATAAATCCGACCAGGGCTAAGCCGTATCCAATTTTCCCATTTGTAGAGATACTAGAAAAGCTCAATGAGTTGTTTTCGTTTGAACTTTCATCCAGCATATCTGCTGATGAATTTGAGTCCTTCGGAGGGTCTGCTTTGACCTCTTCAACAATAGTTGCAGGCTCAATTACTTCAGCCTCAATAACACTATCATCTTTGGCTGCATTCGCTTTATCTAATAATCCACCCACGCATACCCTCTCCGCTTATACTGTCTTTACACTAAGGGTGTTATCAATCAAACCCTTGGAAGTATTGACACCAAGGCCAATTCGCGATGTTGTAAAAATAGCCGTTACAGACCGGGAGCGCATTCGCGCCATTCTGTGACACCTTCTTCCTCATCTTCTGAATTGAGGCGCCTGCCCACTACTGCTGCAGCAAGGGCTAACATTGAAAGTGCTGGAATGACTTCGAAACCAGGAAGATAAACTCCACGGACATAGATAGTGATCATTTGAGATTCACGCATACATCCACCGTTTTGACAAGCGAAGTCAGACTCTGCATAGAAATCTAATACATGGTAAGCATCAGTCCATCCTTGGTTCTTAGGAGTGCGGATCATTACACGTACTTTTTGCGGTGCTGTCTTGGATTCTAGTTGTACCTTAACCGCTGGCAAGTTGATTGTGAATCCTGCTTCTTCTAGAGCTTTACGAGATGAATCAGTAATTCCGACCTTCATGAAATCAATTTGATTACCAAGGTTGTAGACCTTGAATTCAAAGTTCTTGTCAACCTTTGGCATCAATTGAACGAAAGGTTCTATAGCCTCAACTTGAACAAGAGAATATTGTTCAATATTGATAATCAGTGTATTTGTTGAATCTGCTTGATTGAATGGAGGCACACCGTTTATTTCTTGGACGGTTGCTGAAACAGTTAATTGTCTGGATTGGACATCCATGTAAGGTTGCGCTCGCACGGAAACTTGGAAATCTACTTCTGAGTTCGCGCCAACATACAAGTTACCAGGGGAAGCAGTTGCCAATCCGTCACTTGTGACCATAATTGCAATCTTTTCAATCCATGTAGTTGGGTTACCGACTGTACATGTAGTGTATCCTGTTGGAATTGCACCAGGGTTTACTTGGATATTGATATTATTTGGTGCGCAAGTCAAAGAAACCGCAGCAGTAGGAGTCTGGGCGGCAGCAGGAGTTGCGACTAAAAGTATTGAACACATATAGAGTGCAAACAGGAACATTGAACGCTTCAGAGCAGACATAGAATCACCTAACAAAGAAGCCCACCCAAGGCACACTCATAACCATTTGGGGCAAATGAATACAAAAAGCAACCTTGGTTGGGTATTATCGATGATGCAAGGGAGGCGCTTAGCCGTTCATTTGGAGAAAATAAATTTGTTTATTCTGGGAATGATTTTAAATTCCCTCTCTAAATTAAATAAATGATGACGAAAAGGAGGAGAAATCTGCATAAGGTTCAAAATTGAGACCGTAACCCACGACTTATCGGGCCTGTAGCTTAGTTGGTTGGAGCTCCCGGCTCATAACCGGGTGGTCAGGGGTTCAAGTCCCCTCGGGCCCATCACATTATTGAGTTCAATCTGCTGCATTTGGATAATTGGAAAGTGATGTTTGAGAAGGCTTTATCCATTCTCTAACTTTCGCTTCGACAGCATCTCTTATCGCATCTGGAACAAATATTAACGCTTTTTCAAACGGCTGACTAAGTGAACGTATCAGTGGTGATTTTTCCGCGGCATCACTACCATCTTCCAATAATATGCCTTGGACATATGGCTTGTAGCCTGACTTGGATATCTTTGAGGAAATAACTTCAATTTCTGAGTCATATCCCGCCGCTTCAACCATTTCCTTTACTCTGTCAATAATAATGTCGCTCATCTCAGTTGTGAGGCTATCAATCCGCAATGACTTGTGGAAATCTCTTCTTGATAGTAAACGTGTAGCATATTGGGATAGAACATTATCCTCATGTTCTGCCCAATCTGGCAAAATAACTTTTACATGAGAATCGTTCAATGTAGCATAACCTACTGCGGTCAATTCTTCTTCGATAAGCATTAATTCTAACTGCTTTGATAATTGCAATTTTCCTTGTTGTGCTAGGTGTCTTGCGCGCGATAGCATCCTCACTAGATACGATTGAGTTAGCATGTTTACTTTGTGAAAATAGACTTGATGATACATATGATATCTTGTTACCAAATATGCCTCAATTGCTGGTAATCCCCATAATTTGACAAAGAAATGCCCGTCATCTCCAACTCTTAATGCCCTGATTACTCTTGCAACATCGAATCCTCCAATTTGTGCTCCAGTATTTGCTTGATCACGTATCATGTAATCCATACGGTCTACATCCAATTGACTAGAAACTATTTCTTTCATAAATGCTGGAATAGGAATCCCTTCGTGAATAGAGGCTCCATCCATAATTGCAAATAATCGGTATAATCGTTTCTTGCCCAACACTTTTTGCACTGCAATACCGATTTCGGTCTCATCACTTTCCAGCATTAACCTACCCCAATGTTCATGTGAATGATAAGTTGCATAAACTTCTGGAGTTTCCAACAAATGAGAATATGGTGGGTGTCCAATGTCATGGAGCAAAGCGGCAAGGTGAATTAATTCTGCATCCGATTCGTCCAGTATATTCGGATGCGCTTCATTAATATGAGCAGTTACTTCTTTGGCCAAATAATACGTACCAAGAGAATGTGCAAACCGATTATGAGTTGCGGCTGGAAATACATATTCACATGTGGACAACTGCTGTATTGAGCGCAATCGCTGGAATTCTTTGGTGTCGATTATTGATGCATGCGCCGCCGGAACGAGGATATCTCGATGTATTTCATCACGTATCACACGGTCTCGCATAGCCATCCCCATTAAGCGGTCTGCCTTTCCATTAAAAAGGCCCCGCACGCAATAAAATACTGCCAATTCCAGTAATCATAACTGAATGAGGTAGGACAATGCCTAAGCATAGGGCTCTAGTGAAAGGCACTATGGCAGACCCTCTCAAGAACATTATGCTGCGAATAACGGATGATAACCCCGAGACTCGTGGCCAGAAATTGTGGGTTATGTTTGCGCTTTCTCTGTTCTTGGTTGCCACTTTGAATTGGTATGCGATGGTTCGTGAACCTCAGGTCGTCGATATTGAGGATTTAGTCGAGCACAAAAATGAAGTCGTTTTGATTGAAGGGACAGTTATCTCTTGGATTGAAGACCGATACGGCAATGGAGAAGACCGAGTCGATTTGGTGATTGAAGATGATACTGGCATCATCCAAGTGCGTTGGTACTCCACTGGAGAGATTCCCCCCATAGGTACCAATGTTACGGCGATGGGTGATGTAGTCGACTGGAATGGGAGATTTTACATGCAAGCAACTGGTTCAGGTGCATTTCATTGGGAAGCAAAAGATTTACCCATTCACCAACGCATATCTATTTCTGACCTTGCGGTTGCACCAGAAGATTTTGTTGGAAAAATAGTTACTATAGATGGATTCATTAGCAAATCAATCAGCCCTGATGCCGTATATACTTCGGCTTATTTGACTGACCATCCAGGTAACGCTGCTCATCAAATGCAACTTCTCATACAATCTGCGACCGGTGCATGGATTGAAGCCGATTCTAAAATAGAAGTCAGTGGTATGTTATCCTACCAAGAAACTAATTTGCGTTGGGCATTTCACGTCCAAGGACCTGACATCTTACTAGACCCAAGTTACCAACCGCAAATCATCCGTTTGGATTGGGCAACAGAAGCAACGTGGAGTTATGAATCGGGAAGCAAAGTCATTTTAGCCGGAACACTGCGCATTAGCGACGGCGTTTGGGAATTAGAAGGACCGAGTGGCCAGACAATTTGTGTAATCCCTACCGTAGAGGACATGGCTGAAGCAGAACTGCAAAATTACTCAGGTACAATCTTTGATGCTGAAGGTCGCCTAATGTGGAGTGATGATCGTAATTCATGGTGCATTGATGCCAACCAAGGCATGGGCCAAAATCTCGTTAATCCGATGACGGCATTATCGATGCAAGCAATGCTTTCAGCAGACCCTGCTTCGATGCTGCAATCTCCAAATATCCATTATACCATCAGTACCTACATGAAATACGCATTTGAACCTCTAGATACTGAAGGTTACTTTGTTGACTCTCAAACCTACACCTTTGGCCAAACTAGTATTGCCATGACATTTCCCGGTACACGTACTGAATGGATTGAATCGGGTCAAGGCATCGTGGCAGATGTCACCATTGTTTGGGATGATGAAGACATGCGTTTGCGGCTAATGGTAAACTCATACACTCTCATCGGAAGCCCTCCTCCTGCGACGACTATACTTTGGGATGATGGGGCCGTCCAATGGGGCTATTCCAAGAACCTATTTGTGTTAATAGATGGAAAAGCAGTCCTTCATGACGATGGTTGGTACCTCGAACGACCCGGTTCAGAACAATCCATCAAACTGAATGTTCGACCAAATGCAATCGGAACCGATTCATTGCACGAAAATCAATCACTTACTTGGCATGGAAGATTGAACCAAATAGAGCATCCCAGTGAGTTGGCTCTAGTCTTTTCTCTTGATGGAGCCGATGCTTTGGATGAAGATGGCGACCGACTAGCGGATAGTTTCGAAGATGCTACAGGCTTCAATTCAAACACCGTCGATTCGGATGGTGATGGAATAAATGACCGCGAAGAAATGGAAAATGGGACTGGTCCAAACAGCGAAAACTCCTGAGGTGATATCTTGCTTGAAGCTTACTTACATGAACTGAGTTGGATGTTAGCAGCCTTGTTTATGGGAGTTGCAATGGGCACCCTGACCGGAATTATTCCTGGTTTCCACGTCAATAATGTTGCATTGATTTTACTTGCTTTAGCACCTGGATTGTTAAGTTTAGGGATTCCTCTTTCGGCAGTTGCAGGTATCATTGTTGCAACAGGAACTGTGCACACATTCCTCAATTACATACCTTCGGCGTTGATGGGGGCGCCGGATGCCGATCAGGCGCTGGCACTCTTACCAGGCCACAGAATGTTACTCTCAGGGAATGCCGCACGTGGAGTGGCTTGGTCTGCTCGAGGCTCACAACTCGGTTTGTTCCTTTCCCTTCCGTTGATTATTGTGGCACGTATTGCCTTTGGCCCCGAATTGGGTTGGTATTCACAGTTGAGAGACGTATTACCTTTCCTTTTATTCATCATCTCAGCATTATTGTTAGCAACTGAAACTACACGCCTTGATTGGCCGAAATGGTTGCGAGGCATTACTCGTGGAAAACTCGGAACTGATTCTCGCTTGGCCGGATTCTTTTCCGCAACAGCCTTTTTCTTGCTCACTGGACTGTTTGGCTGGACTATCCTTGGCCCAAATTCACTACCAGCGCGCTCACCACTCGACATGCCAGGAGCGAGTCTTTTACTCCCGAGTTTAGCTGGATTGTTTGGTGTGGCCAATCTCCTTGATATTTACGCAACTACTTCTCATCTCCCACCACAAAAAGAGAACTGGGCATTACCACCGGTTCGACCCTTGTTGGTACCATGTTTCTGGTCAGGGGTCGCAGGAGCATCGATGGGAGTTCTTCCAGGAATGACGGCGTCTCAAGCAACTGTCCTGGTCATGGGTGGACGAAACGTAGTGGCTAAAGTACAAGGAAAACAAGGTTTTGGAATGGATTGGGAGACTCGCCGTTTGACCGAGTTAACCGATGATGAACTACTTGAAATCGCAAAGTCCGAAGCAGAGGAAGGTGTCGAAGGACCACAAACTAAGCAGGATTTGGAAATTATTGCAATCCTTTCTGCAGTGAACACCGCTGTTACGGTGTGTGTCCTTGGATTCCTCTACATCATTGGCCGTTCACGATCTGGAGCAACCTTGGCACTCAAAGCGATGTACCCTGTTGACACATGGAGTGGTCTTGAGCCAACTGCGGATTTCATTCGCTTGTTGGCCATCACACTTGCTGCTGGTCTCATGGCTATGCCAATTATGCGATATGTCGGCAAAGGTATGTTGCGGCTTCATGCTGCAATTCCATTGCAGCAGATGATTATGGGCGTCATTATTTTCGTCGCTGTTCTGGTTTTCGTCAGTACAGGTTTCATCGGATTAGCAGTCTTAATCGTGGGAACCATGCTGGGACTCTTACCTCCACGGCTAGGCATTCGTCGCAGTCACGCAATGGGTGTAATCTTGGTACCAATTACCTACCTATTATTCCAAAACTTGGTTGATAACGCAGGATACCTTTGAACTTCTATTTACAAAAATACCTCCTCCGACCCTTCTATTTGCGAGGGTAACCATGAAGGCCTAGACCTTAGTGGCAATTTATCGGTGATACCATGCACGGACGCTCAATTTTCCTTGTCGCACTTTTACTTTTGACACCAATGTCGCAATTCATTGACGTTAGCACAGCATCTAGCGGACGTGCTATGGCTTGTACTGGCGACATCTGCCTATCAGAAGCAATGCCCGACCCAAATGGATATGACAATGCCACATGGCCTGGAGGTGAATGGGTTGAACTGCATAATACTGGTACAACCGACATCAGTATTCTAAATTGGCAATTAAGCAATAAAGCCTCAAAAATTCTGGACCTAAACTCAGCAACAATCGTTGACTATGATTCTCAAAACTCTTCATCTTGGACTATATCTGCTGGTGATTATATGCTAATTGCAAGAAATGGTACTCCAACTTCACAATTCTATCTATCAAATACAGCAGATGCACTTGACTTAATCGATTCAACTGGAACCCGAGTTGATCAAGCAAGTTGGAATGGTTCAAACGGAGGAAGTAGTAAAATTGCTGACCCAGCAAACGCGGCATATGATTGGATTGATGAATCCAATCCAAGCCCAGGTCAGGCAAATGGCGGAGGTGCTACAGGACTAATTCCGAGCGACTTAGTAATCTCCGAAGTGTTACCAAACCCCTGGCCAAGTTTGGACAATGCCACATGGCCTGGCGGTGAGTGGGTTGAGGTTTCTAATACGGGCAGTTCAACCATTGACCTCACTGGATGGTCAATAACGGATTCTGCTGGAAATGAATTGAAATTTGATGAAGCACATCTAGTGGGTGCGAATTCCTCTGCATCATCTTATGATATACTGCCTGGAGAGAATAGAATTATCGCTGTCAATGGTTCTTCGTTTTATGGTGTTCTAAACAATGGAGGTGACACCCTGACCTTACATTGGCCAAACGGCACTGATGCACAGCAGATGAGTTGGTCTGAATCTGAACCAGGGTTTGCAATGGTCGATTCATCTATTGGTGGACATTGGGTCTACTCTGCATTCCCTACACCGGGTGAATCAAATCCGGGTAGAATCAATCAAATGCCAGTTCAGCAATCTGACGTTCAATTTAGTGAAGTATTGCCCAATGCTAGTAACGATGGGTCAATTTTCCCTGATGGTGAATGGATTGAATTACACAATACTGGTTCTGCGTCGATAGATTTGATGGGATGGAGCATTATTGATGGAATGGGTAATGTAACTTATCTTGACCCTGCATCAATCGTCACCAATCAAAGTCAAGGTTCAACCATGATAGATGCTGATGGAAGGAGGTTAATTCAGTTCAGTTTTGATACACGACTATGGGATAATCATAACCATTTGATATTGGTTGACCCAAGCAAAATGAATGTTGATATGGCGTGGTATGCTACTGATTATGGCGAAAATGTTTCCTTATCACGTTCAACAAATCTGTATGCCCCATGGTCCCCAACACCATATCCCACACCCGGTCAGCCAGAGGCTGGTACCACTACTGCAACTGGTGATATTGTAATCAGTGAAATATATCCTGATGCAGTTGGTGCAGATAACCAAAATTGGCCACTTGGAGAATGGGTTGAATTGCATAACCGAGGCAATTCTACAATCTCATTGGCTGGATGGAAATTAAAGGCTGAAGGTCGTTCATTAACCCTTCATCAGTATAATATGCCATTCAAATCAAGCCCTGATATTGCACCGGATGAATCTGTTCTAGTCGTGTTGAATGGTACCAGTAGTTTTTACCTTAAGCACACAACTTCAGATGTGATCAGTTTGGCTAACGGTAATGGAGTTGACATTCACAGTGTTTCTTGGAGTAGTACGGTGGAAGGTGAATCATTAATCGACCCTACATCTATGCACGCAGGTGCTGGAATTCTTGGCCTAAATGCATCAACTGGAACAGAATGGGTGCAATCTGCTTGGCCAACTCCAGGACAACTCAACCCACAATGGCCTGAATATATTGGTTCTGAGGATTTGGAAATTACGGAAATCCTCCCATATTGTAACGATGGTTCAGTATCACCTGCAGATGACTGGGTTGAATTGCATAATACAGGAGATGACCCTATTAATTTGAGTCGTTGGAGATTTGATACTATTGATGAAGACCGAGTATTCATTCGCGAGGACAATATTTGGGTTGATGGAATAAATCCAGAAATAAATATTTTACTTCCTCAAGAAAGAGCAGTAATTCTACTTAACAACTGGATAATTACTGGCCTAGGAGATACAATTTCACTTTCAAATCCAGATGGTAAGATAATCAATTCTGCCACTTGGAGTGTAATAACTGATTGTCAGACTCTAATGCATGGTGAAAATGCAAGCGATGATTGGGTACACACATTATGGCCTACTCCTGGACAACCAGAACCGGACCCAAGCCAAATGGCCAACATTGAGGATATCAAGTTCACACGACTAATGAGCGATGGTTCAGCCGAATTTGCAAACAGTAGCGAATTTGTTGAAATTTCTAATCTGGGAGATGATGTAGCAATATTGAATGGTTGGTCTCTACGGCATACCTCTGCTTCTAATTCTGAATTTGAGGCTAAATTTATTTCCCTCAACATCCCTGCTAACTCAGCCATTATTCTAACTAGCGATACTAATTCATTATCAGATTTTGAAGATGGTATCCTCGTTGATATGGGCACTGTGTTGAATCGAAGTGTGTATTTGTCGGATTCTGGTGCTGCTTTGCAATTAATTAACCCAAGCGGTGTAATTGCTGATACAATCGTATATGGTAACGGCCCAGTTGATATTGAAGGTTGGTCCGGAATTAGTTTGGTTGAACCGTTCACAGGAATTGACCACCTGATATATCATCGTGGAGATGGTTGTGGACAGATGCAAGATACGGACACAGTTACAGATTGGCATCAGCGTTGGGGAAGACTTGGTGGTAGCACATTCTGCTCTACAGCCACTTTCTCGGGGCAAATGGATGTAACGCCACTGATTGCTCCACAAGACGGTCTTGTCGACTTAGTGCACTGGATTGGTTTAGCACAGACTTCACTTAATATTCACCTATATCAACTGCAACAAATGAATTTGTTTAATGCCATTTTGGATGCACAATATTCTGGTGTTGATGTGACGGTTGTCCTAGATGCTGGCGACGAGTATTTCTGGTCAAGTTACGACATGGATATGCAATATGGTCTCGCTGCTGAATTGTCATATGCTGGTGTAAATGTTCTTTGGTTCTCCGCTTCAAATAGTGACCCATACTTATTCATTCACAGTAAGGTTGCTGTTCGTGATGTTCAAAGTGTTTGGATGGGTTCTGGAAATTGGAAGCCATCATCCTTGCCATTACCAGATACATGGGGTAATCGAGATTGGGGAGTTATTATTGATCATGCTGAATTTGCAAATGAGGTCCTATCTCAAATGCAACACGATGAGGATGTTTCACGACAGCATATTCGCCAAGCAAGTGCATCGGATATGCCAGTAGGATGGCAATTACCGAGTGATAGCTCATATATTGGAAACTTGACCAACAAAATTTCTGGCAACTTTAGTGGCCAGTTGATAACCTGTCCAGACAACTGTATCAGTGGTTTGGTTTCAATGATTGATTCATCTCAAAGTGAGATCTTATTATCACTTCAATATCTTGATTTGGATTGGGCTTATGGATGGGGAGAAAACCCTGTGACTTCCGCATTACGTTCGGCTGCTGAGAGAGGAGTGTCGATACGACTAATTCTAAATGGGGCATATTTAGATAAAGATATTCAGGACGCAGTAGATACTTTCAATGAGCAATGGAATGGTAGTGATGGATTGGATGTATCGGCAATAATAATGTCAAACAATGCAACCATCAGTAAATTGCACAATAAAGGTGCAATAATTGACCAGCAATCTGTATTGATTTCTTCAATAAACTGGGGCTCATCTGCCTTGACTCGCAATAGGGAAATGGGTGTATTGATTCATAGCCAAGAAGTTGCCGAACCTTATGTTGAGGCTTGGCATCAAGATTGGAATAGAGTTGACAGTGATACCGATTCAGATTTAGATGGACTACCTGATTATTGGGAAGTTCAATATTCACTAAATCGTACTCAGCGATTTATTAGTTCTGAAAACCTAAACGAAGGGTTGGTTGATAGTGACGCAGATGGATTAGTGAATTCAGTTGAATTCCTGCACGGTAGTAACCCAATGTCTGCTGATACCGATGGAGATTGTATTGAGGATGCTATCGAAGTAGCGTGGGCGCAAGCAACTGCAATGGATTCGTCAATTGATGATGTATCTCCTCATGATGCTCTAAACCTCGCTGATGCAGATGGAGATGGAGTCAATGAATCTGATGCGATGGGATGTGATTTAGGTGGTATTGTAATTGACAACCCTGCCAATAATCAAACCAATAATCAAACTGGTACAAATGATACGGATTTGGATGCAGATGATGATGGCATTCTAGATGATGACGACCTCTGCCCAGATACACCAACTGGCGTATCAAGGGATTTAACTGGCTGTTCAGCAGAGCAGCGAGCAATTTTGGCAACTCCATCGGACCAAGAAGATGAAAATTTAGGAGCAGATTTAATGATGTATCTGATGATTTCAGCAGCGCTATTATTAGCTGGTGCATTCTTGATATTAAAGCGCATAAATAAAAATGCTGAGGAGCGGAAGGAGTTGGTTACACTCACTTCAATTAATGCGGATACTGGCGATTTTGCCGAACCAATAGAGACCTCAAATTGGGAAGCGCCAATACTTGACGGTTCCAATTCGCCTCCAGAAACTATTGAGAAAGATGTTGGGATTTCACAAGCGGATTTACAGCAATTCCCTGGCTGGGATGAAGCGATGATCCAGTCCTATTTGGACCAAGGTTGGACTATTGAGAAACTGGCTGAATATTACCAGCAACAAGTTTCACAGAATACGAATTAATCCTAACATTAACAAAGGAGTGACCACTGACATTTGCTGAGTGATATGCGTTATAACAGTAATTCAAACCCAGTAATGAGTGATAAATTCTTTTCCAATATATCTGGAAACGAAGTTATGACCTATGAAGGTGCAATGCAGAAAATTGGGATTCTTCTTGGTTTTGTTGTGATTTCAGCCCTCTTTACTGCAGCATTTTCTCTTGAGGCATTGCACAATAATGATCTTGGATTATTGTATATGCTCGCTATTGGCGGT
>Ga0209554_1000134_pt1 | contig 58097 bp, 51 predicted proteins | sample MarorgKNORR_S2LV_5_FD_188221 | JGI IMG/M metagenome (GOLD analysis project Ga0209554, IMG submission 188221) | Marine microbial communities from the Southern Atlantic Ocean, analyzing organic carbon cycling - Bottom_A/KNORR_S2/LV (SPAdes) (version 2) | ecosystem: Environmental > Aquatic > Marine...
CGTGGGTCCTTGCATGGGTCCTCAGCACCTCACTGCCCCAAAGTGCAAAAGCCCTACAAGCTTGTAAGCGCTTGTGAGGCTTCACTTTCCAACTAAGCTGGCGGAGGGATTCGAACCCCCGACCTGCTGATTACAAATCAGCTGCTCTACCAGTTGAGCTACGCCAGCGCGGGTTCGAAACCTATTAGTCAGCGACCCATCGTCCAGAGCAACACACCGATCGCTCCGGCCACCAGCACGAAGACGGCCCAAAGCTTGACCGGACCCGATCTGTAGGTCGGGTCGGCGGTTGCGTCTTCTGGCGTCTTCTCAATGCCCTCAGGCGAAAACATCGTAGGTCCACGTCACCACGATCGCGACCGGGAAGCCCAGCACTGCGACACCTAATACGGCACGGACGGCCAGGTCAGTGGCACCGAGGCCGGGTAGCCACAATTCGACTGCCTGGACTACGGCGAAAGCGGCGACCGAGTACGCCACAGCCACCCGAACCACGCGACAGCGCTCGAAGCTCCTCCCATGCGCCGACGGGTCCCTCCGGGTCTCGTCTCATCCCACCTTCCACCGCGTCCCGTCCGGACCATCCTCCAGGACGATTCCCTTTCCCGTCAGCTCGTCACGGATCGCGTCCGAGGTCGCGAAGTCCCTGTTGGCCCTTGCCTCGCTACGCTCCTGGATCTTCTGCTCGACGTACGCGGCCAGGTCGTCGTCGACCACGCGGGAGGCACTGGCTACTTCCAGTAGCCCGAGCACCTCGTCCATGGAGTGGAGCGCAGCGAGCGCGGCATCACGATCTGCGGCAATGACCGCCGGGTGCGCATCCAATGCGGCGTTTACCGAACTGACGAACCCAAATACGACCGCGAGTGCAGCAGCCGAGTTGAAGTCGTTGTCCATGGCGCCACGAAACGACTCCACCGCCTCGCTGGCAATCGTCGCAAGGCCTGACGGATCGGCTCCAGCGTCCACCGCCAACCCCTTCAAGCGACTTTCGAAGTCGAGCAGCCGCTGCAACGCGGAGCCCGACGCCTCCAGCCCCTGCCGGGTGAAGTTCAGGTCCCCGCGGTAGTGGGAGGAGATAAGCAGATGGCGGATCGCCGCGGGATCGTGACCCTCGTCGAGCAGTTCGCGGAGCGTGATGAAGTTGCCGAGGGACTTCGCCATCTTCTTGCCCTCGACGAACAGGTGCCTGCCATGCATCCAATGGCGAACAAACGGACGCCCAGTCGCGGCCTCCGACTGGGCGATCTCGTTCTCGTGATGGGGGAAGACGAGGTCCTCACCACCGAGATGCATGTCGAGCGTTTCGCCCAGCTCGGCGATGCTCATTACCGAGCACTCGAGATGCCAACCCGGCCGACCACGGCCCCAGGGAGAGTCCCACGCGGCTTCGACCTGCTCGTCCTCAGCCGTTGCTGCCTTCCACAGCGCGAAGTCGCGCGCGTCCTCCTTGTCGTACTGGTCGTGCGAAACGCGTGCGCCCACCTTGAGCGTCGAGGTATCGATGCCCTTCAGCCTTCCGTACTCGGCAAAGCTGGCGATGGAGAAATACACAGCTCCGTCGTCCGCCGGATAGGCGTGCCCACCATCGACCAACCGCTGTACGAAATCGACCATCGCGCCAATGTAGTCGGTCGCCCTAGGGTAGCTCTCTGCGGGGCGGATGCCGAGCGTGCTCGAGTCTGCGAAAAAGGCCTCGCCAAACGGCGTGGTCTTCTCGGTGATGGTTATTCCGGACTCGACCGCGGACTCGATGACCTTGTCGTCAACGTCCGTGAGGTTCATGACGAAGCGCACTTCGTAGCCACTCCAATCCAAGTACCGGTGCACGAGGTCGAAGAACAGAAACGTCCGGAAATTGCCGATGTGCGCGTGGTTGTAGATCGTGGGGCCGCAACCGTAGACACGTACGATACCCGCTTCGAGCGGCTCGAAGGCCTGGAGCGATCGCGTGGCGGTGTTGTGGACCTTGAGCGTCATGCGAATCCCGGTTTGTGCTCGGGTGCGTCGAGAGTTTGGCTAATCATGCCTCGCTGGGGCCCCCTTCGCTCAACTCAGCGAGCAGCGCCGTCAGCGCCGCAACCGGGTCATCTGCCCTGGTAATGGGCCGCCCGATCACCAGATAGTCCGCGCCGGCGGAAACCGCGTCTGCCGGGGTGGCTACCCGCCTCTGATCCCCCGGGTCGGCCCCCTCGCGTCGAATTCCGGGTGTTACGACCAGGAAGTCCTGCTCGACACGGTTTCGTATCCACGAAGCCTCGAGAGCCGAAGCCACAACACCGTCGAGATCGCATGCGACGGCCAGATCGGTAAGCCGTCCGACCTCCTCGCGAATCGATCGGATCTCCCGTCCCCAGACGACTTCCAGCTCGTCCGGCGTGAGTGACGTGAGCAGCGTTACGCCGAGCACGCGCATTTGGCGCCCCGATGCGTCCGCTGCCGCCTCGAGCATGGCGGGGCCGCCAGCGGTGTGCACCGTGAGGAGGTCCACGCCCAATGCCGACGCCGAGCGCACAGCGCCCGCGACAGTATTGGGAATATCGTGCAACTTGAGATCGAGGAAGACGCGCTTGCCCAGCGTAGCCAATGACTCGACGAAGCTGGGACCACCACGAGTGTACAGCTCGAGTCCGACCTTGTAGAACGTCGCGGGTGGGCCGAGTCGCTCGACCATCGTGAGCGCCTCGTCCGCCGAGGGATAGTCCAGCGCCACGATTACGTCTGCCACGCATTCTCTCGGTCGGGGGATTCGGCAATCAGTTCCGTCCACGCGCCGACTCCATGTCGGCGTCCCCAACGCGCGAGGCCGGCCACGACCCTCTGCGCCGCACGGGGCGCCGCAAATGTGGCAGTCCCGATCTGAACGAGCGAGGCCCCCGCTCGGGCATAGGCGACGGCATCCTGCGCGGCCAGCACCCCGCCGACGCCCAGCAGAGGCAGGTTCGTGCCGTTACGAGCCTCCTGCACCGCTTTCAAGCCGACCGGTCTGAGCGCGGGACCGCTCACTCCCCCGGGCCCCGCTCCCAGCTCGGGCTCGCCCGATGCACCGCGTAGCAAGATCCCTGGTAGCGTGTTCACGAGCGTAAGGCCATCGGCACCCGAGTCGGTTGCTATGCGCGCGGTCTCGGCCAAATCCAAGTCGTTGGGAGCCAACTTGGCCAGAAGCGGCCGCTGGGTTCGAGCCCGGCACCCCGTGAGGATCTCCGCCACCGCCGCAACGTCGAGAGCAAAGGGCAGCCCTCCTAGCTTGGCATCGTTGGGGCAGGACAGGTTGAGCTCGAAGCCGAGAAAGCCATCTTCGCCGTCCAGGCCCTCGATCAGCTCGAAGTACTGCTCAACCGTGTGACCCGCGAGGCTCACCAGGACCTTTGCACGGCGCACGTTGCTACGCAGCCATGGCAGCTTGTCTCGCTTGGTACGCTCGAGGCCCGGATTCGTGAGGCCGATGGAGTTGAGCATCCCCCCACCGAACTCGGTCACGCGGGGGGGTGCGTTGCCGACACGCGGCTCGACCGTCACCGATTTGGTGACGAAGCCGCCAAGAGATTCGAGATCGAGCACCTCACTCAACTCTTGACCGAAACCGCAGGTACCCGCGGCCAGAAGTATCGGATTCTGGAATTGGACGCCAAACAAATCGGTCTCCAACTTCATCGGTTCTTGATCTCCATCAGGCGCAACGCCAAGCCCTCCTCGAGCGCTTCGAAGCCCGGCGCTGATGCGCCCCGGGCCGCCAAAACGTAAGGGCTCGCGGCATGCGTCTCCAAACGCCCCAGCAACCACGCCCGATCGGAGTCATCGGAAGCAACGGTGAGCGCCGCCAGCAGGGCTTTCGGCACCCAGGGATCGTCCGGATCGGCATCGGCGTAGGCCAGGAACAGGCCTCGGGCCAAGGGCAGCGCCTCCAGGTCGTCCCGGGCGATCTCAGCCGCTGCAAACCAGCCGAGCGGATCCGTGAGTCCCACGCTGGTGAAGTCCTCCAGAGTGCCCAACGCGTCGAGCAGCGGCGCCACACCCTGATGTTCTTCGGCGGGCAACAAGATCTCCTCCACGTGCTCGAGCTCTGCCAGGTCATAGGCCAACTCCAGGCGCCAGCGAGCGATTTGAACCCGCGCCTCCGCAGCTGCCACGCCGACGCCACGCCCGACCTTCCAGGCTGTTGCGTTGGCCGCGGCGGTGTCCCCCGCTCGGTGGAACAAACGGGCCCTGCCGAGTGCGATGCGACCACGCCCGACCCTTCCCCAACGCGCGATATCCGCACCCGCCAGAAGCCTCGCGGCCTCGCCAGGACTCCATTGTTGCGCGGCTCGGTTGGCGAGCGCCACAACGGTATCAAGCCGCTGCCCGGCCTCGGAGTACGAGAGCAACTGTGTGAAGGCGTCTCCCGCACGCGCGCGCTCATCGTAATGGATCGCCCAACGCAGTTGGGTCAGGGCGGCCTCGACGCGAACGACCGCGTCCAACTCCTGCGCTCGATCCAGGTCGGCCCACCCGTTTCCTGCCGCCCCCTGAGAGAGCAAGACTTGACCGCGCAGTAGGTGAGCCTCCGCCAAGGCCGGACCGACGGTCAGTCCGCTCAGCGCACGCTCAATGAGGGGCAGCGCGGCCTCCGAGTTTCCAGACTCCACTTCGGCGAGCGCTAGGTAAACGAGAACCGCAAAGCGGGTGTCCGCGCGCTCAGACCGCTCGGCCGCCTCCTTTAGCGCCGCACGCGCCGCCCTGATCTCGCCCAGGCGAAGGCGCGCTCTTCCCAGCAGGAAGAGCGCATCATCCCCCCACTCCCCTTCAGGGTCCCTGCGGTACCCACGCGCGGCCTTCCGGACCACATCGCGATAGCTTTGGCTCGCGAGCGAGTCGCGACCGGCTCGGCGATGCGCTTCCGCTTCGTCGTAGGACCGCTCCGCGTTGTAGATGACGTTGTAGTACGCACACCCACTTGCGAACAGCATGACGCCGAGAAGGCTGGCACCGCGCCGGCTCACGCTCCGTCTCCCGGTCCTCCGGTTCCGCTGCCTGGAGGGTACCGCTCGAAGAACCTCACGACCGCGCGCGCGATCGATCTCGCGGCTTCGTCCTGGAATGTGGGTTGCCCGAGCAGCGGACCTTCATCCTCGTTCGACAGGTAGCCGACTTCGACCAGGACGGAGGGCATCAGCGCGTTGGTCAGCACCGCGAGCACGCCTTGCTTCACGCCACGGTTCGGGCCCGGATGGAATTTGGCCATTTCCCCTTGGACCATCTCGGCAAGCATCGCAGACCAGTGCTGATGATCGAGGGCCTTCAACTCGCGAAGGATGAACCCGAGGTCGGGTTCCGCTTCCGGGTCGACGGACTGGCCCCCGGCGCTCAGGGGTGCGTTCTCGATTGCCGAGACCCTACGCTCATGATCGTTCCTGGCTTCGGCCAAAAAATAGGTCTCGAATCCGCGTGCCGAGCGGCGGCTCGGGAACGAGTTCGCGTGGATCGAAATGAAGACCGCGGGGCGGTCGCCTTTCCACGCGGTGGCGAGATCGCCGCGGTCCCAGATGGGCACGAACGTGTCGTCGTCTCTGGTGAGGTACACCTCGAAGTTGGGCTCGCGCTCGAGCAGCTCGGCGATTGCCCTGGCAATACGCAAAGCGACGTTCTTCTCGCGGACGCCTCTCAGGCCGAGGGCTCCTGGATCCCCTCCGCCGTGCCCGGCATCGACTACCACGACCCGCAGACCCTCATAGCGAGCGGCGGGGAGGTCCGCGTCCATCGGGAGTATTTCAACCGTCACCGGCGCCGCACCGGCCGTATCCGTAACTCCGACGATGGAGTCGACGCCCGCTGGCGCCTCGACGCCAGGACGCAACTGCACAACGGTCGTGCCAAGCCAATCCTCGGCTTGCGCGGCGCGTAGCGTCAGGCTAGGCCCGTCGAAGGAGTACAGCTCCGGCAAGCGCCTCGGCAGAAAATCCGCGAGCAGCTGGACCGGAACCAGGGTCTCTCCGGCGGTGCGATAGGGCACATCCGCGAGCTGAAGCACCTCGTCGTCCCAAGTGAAGAAGGGGGATCCGATGCTGAGCGAGATCGAGACCCCGTGCGGGCCGAGCATCGCGAGTGCACCCTCGACCTCCGCCACGACCCAACCGAGTTCCTCGAAGAGCGTCAGACGGACAGCGGCGAAGCCCCTTTCGAGATCGAGTGGGCGTGCGTCCACCGCACCCTCGTCACGCTCGATCCTCAACTCGGGGATCCCCTGAGCCGCGAGTGGGCGCGCCACGAGGGCGACAAGAAGCATCGCGGCGAACAGTCCCCTCCGTGCCATGACCGCGTATCGAGTCCTCACATACTCATCGGCCGCTGAGACTGTGTTTGTCATCGAGACTGTATCGCGCGACGCGCCTCCAGATCCTGCTGGCTCCGCTTCAGATCCTCGCGCTTGTCGTACAATTTCTTTCCGCGGGCCAGCGCCAGGTTGACCTTGGCATACCCACGTGCAAAGTAGATCTCCAGAGGAACGATCGTCAGCCCTTTCTCCTTGATCTTGCCCACGAGACGCCTGATCTCATGACGGTGCAAGAGAAGTCGACGGGCCCGGACTGGGTCTACGTTGGATCGGTTGGCCTGTTCGTAGGGACTGATGTGGACGCTGTGCAGCCACAACTCCCCTCGCTGCACGCGCGCGTGCGCGTCTTGGAACGAGACATTCCCGGCTCGCAAGGACTTCACCTCGGGGCCCTTCAATTCGATACCGGCCTCGAACGTCTCGAGGATCTGGAACTCATGGCGTGCCTTTCGATTCCGTGCGACGACCTTTCTCCTCGAATCCGACGCTTCTCGGGCCATCCTCAGAAGACCAGGACCGGTGTGCCGACGTCGACCATGTACATCAACGTACGCGCGGCTTCGTTCGTGAGCCGGATGCAGCCGTGCGACACGCGCCGCGCCTCCGGATCGGGGTCGAGCAGCAACTCAGGCTGATTCGTCCCGTGGATCGCGATGCCGTCGCCGAGGTAGATCGCGGTATTGCCCATCACCCCCGGCATGAAGCGAGAAGGGTCGTTTTCGGGCGGAATCGGCACGCCTGCCTCGACGAAATGCCAGTCGGGTGCCTGCCAGAGAGGGTCCTTCTCCATGCGGCGGATGTGAAACAACCCGCGGGGCGTCGAGAACCTCCATTGATGTTGCTCGGTATCGAGTCGAAATCCGGTACCTGTACCGGCTGGCGCCGACCAAAGGGAGCGAGCTCCTTCGAAGACGAAAACGCGATTCTCGGCCAGATGCACGACGACGTAGGGCCCGTCGTGGCGTAGAAGGGGGCGATCGGCCACGACCTCGCGTTCCACGGCATCCCAAGAAAACAAGAAGACGGCGGCGTCGGAGTCGAATAGCTGGGCAACCGCGGGCCGCGGCATCACCGCAATGCACGCAGCGCACAAGATAGACCCTCTCACGGCCCGGCCTCGAAGCTCATCACTCCGGCTCGACTCGCCTTTCGCATGGTGTACACCTGGGCCACTTCGCCGCCCAAAATAAACACTATCGACCCGTAATAGATCCAGAAAAACAGTACCACGACCGTGGCCAGATTCCCGAACGCGGAGCCGTAGTCCGCGATCTCCGTCACGTACCAAGAGAATCCCCACTTGAGCGCTTCATGAACTAGCGCGGAGAACGTCGCAGCAACCCACGCGGTCCTCCAAGGTATTCGGCGGGCAGGTAGGTATCGATACGCGATGAGGAAGAGGGTCCAGATGGAGCCCAGCGCAAGCCCATGCCCGAGCAAGCGCTCAATGATGGAGAACGCGCTACCATCGACCCCGATGAGCCCAATGCCATAGTCTATCGTGGCTTCGAACGCCACGGTCACGCCCAGGTTCAACGTCAACAGCGAGACGCCGATCAGGACCGCCTGGATGTCGAACAGCTTGCCCATCAAGACTCCGCGCTGCCGTCCCAGGTCGAAGATCTCCCGCAGAGCGATGCGGAGGGTTGCCACCAGCCTGGTGCTGATCCAGACCAGGAACAGCGCGCCGAACACCGTGAAGCCCGTGCGTCTTTCGACGAGGGAAGACACGGGCGCACGAAAGGCCTCGACGAGCGCGACGCCTTCCCCGGCCTGGGGAAGGTTGTCCGCTACCAGCGCTAATACCGCGTCTGTCGGATCACCGAAACGAGCGCTGAGCACGAACCCGGTAAGCCCGATACCGAGGATCAAGAGCGGTACGAGCGCGATGAGCACGTTGAAGGCAACCGCCCCGGCCATGAAGAAGACTTCGTCCTCGACAGACTTCTGCCAGAGGCGGCGGAGGAACTCTGCCACGCGATAACCCAACCGGTGGTGCCGCGGCACCGCGCGCTTTTTGGTCACGAGACCGTGCGTCAGGCCTCTGCCTCCGCGTCTTCGTCATCCTCGGCGCCGTCTGCCACGGTTTCCCTAGCGGCGTCGATACCTGCGCGATACGCCGCCTTGGACGTCTCGAGCTTCTTCTCGAGCTCGCCGCGAGCCTCGCGTGCGGCCTCACGGCCGGCGTCCAGCGCGCTCTTGACCGACTCCACCCGCTCCTGCACGCCTTCCCGAGCGACATCCAACCGTTCTTCGAGCTGTTTCTGGGCCTCGCGCATCCGCTGCTCGGCTGAACCGCGCAAACGTCGCGCGTGCTCCTTCAAGTCTTCCTGCGTCTCCGCCCCAGACTTGGGGGCGAACAGCAACGCCAACCCCGCACCCACCAGCGCTCCTATCACGAAGGAACCGACCTGGCTGCTGCTGTCTTTTTCGATGACGATGTAGGGAACCTCGTCGTTGTCACGCATGCCTGCCTCCCGCCACACTCAGCCGGGCTCGAAAATGAACCCGACTCTCGATTCGAATCTAACCGCGCCTGCACAAGCTATCTACCAGTCCGACCATGAGTTGCAAGAGCTCAAAGCACCCAACGCGGGTCGACCTCGGCAATCTCCGGGGCTGGAACACCCTCCCGTCCCATGAGCCCATAGGTGAGCTGCTTGCCTAGCTCGACGCCAGGCTGGTCCAGCGGATCCACGCCGTAGAGTGGGGCCGCAAGCACCGTGGCAATCTCCAGCAGCATGATGAGCTGGCCTAGCGCGTGGGCATCGACCGCCGGGAGATGGATCGTCGCATTTGGACGCCCCGCGCGCCGCAGAGCCTCAGCCGTCGCGATGTGCTCAGAGGCCAACAACCCGCCCAGAGAGTGCCCACCGAGATAGGAGAGCGCGTCGATGTCCGAGTGCCGCCGCGGGATGGGCACGTCAGCTCCAGGATCGTCCACCGCGATGAACAGCACGACCTTGTCGGCGGGACCCTCCATCAGCAACTGCAGCAGCGAATGCTGATCGGTGGCGCCGAGCGCAGCGAGGGGCGTCGGACCGGTGGGTCTATCTTCGCCGGAGTGGCTGGTCGTCTTTCCCAGGCTCTCCGCCCAAAGCTGTTGGAACCAGAGGGCGGTCGAGCGCAGCCGGTCCGCATAAGGCATCATCACATGGATCGTCCGACCTTGTCCGGTATCCGCGTGATGCAGCAGAGCGGCGAGCGTCCCTGCAGGGTTCGAGTCCAGAGCGTCGCCGCGGCAGCGGGACTCCATCTCGGCCGCTCCCGAGAGCAGTGCCCCGATGTCAGCGCCGCACGCCGCGGCCGGGAGCAGCCCGACCGGCGAGAGGACCGAAAAGCGTCCGCCCACGTTGTCCGGCAAGGGCAACATCGCCAACCCTTCCGCTTCGCCGATCTGGCGCAGCGCCCCGTTGGCGGCATCGGTGGTGAAAAGGAAATGGCTCGGCGCATGGTCCGGCCCCACCGCTTCGTCCAGGTGCTCACGCACGACCAGGTACTGGGCCATGGTCTCCGCGGTGGCGCCCGACTTGCTGACCACGTTGAACAGCGTCCGCGCGGGGTCGATCTGGTTCATCAATGCCCGGTATGTGTGCGGGTCCGGATTGTCCAGGACGTGGAGCCGGGGAAAGTGGTCGCGCTGCCCCGCCGACTGCTGATTCCAGAACGGTCCCAGTAGGGCGTCTCTCAATGCGATGGCACCTAGGCTCGAACCGCCGATCCCGAGCACTACAATGTCGTCGAACGACTCACGATACCGGCCCGCGAGTTCTGCGACCCGTGCGACGCTATCGCTTGCGTACGGAAGATCCAGAAAGCCCAGGCGGCCTTGCTCTCGCCAGGCGGACACCACGGAAAGCGCGCTCTCGAACGCCGGGGCCAAGAGAGTGGACAGCTCGGTCGGCTCGACACCGCCGGGCAGACGCGGCGCCATGAAGTTGCCGTAATCGAGCCGGATCGCTTTCACAACTCGAGCTCCACCGTCAACCCGTCGTACGCCGGGAACACACCGTCCGGTAGACGCTCTTCGAGTTCCGCATGCGTCACCCTGTGCGTGAGATGGGTCAGATAAGTCCTCGCCGCGCCGACCTCGCGTGCGGCGTCGATCGCTTCTTCGACACTGAAGTGCGAAGGATGAGGGCGCCCGTACCAGAGCGCGTTCAAGACCAGCACATCGACACCCTCGAGCGCCGCCAGCGTCTCTGGTGGCAGGCTCTTGCCATCGGTGATGTACCCGAGACCACCGACGCGGAAGCCGTATACCGAGCTCGGGCCGTGAGGCACCTTCAAGGGCATGAAATCCTGACCGATGATCTCGACCGACCGGCCTGCCTGGATCTCCTTCAGCTGCACTCGTGGTTTCGAACTGCCCGTCGGCGGTTCGATCGTGTCATCGAAGATGTACTGGAAGTACCGCGAGATCAGCGGCCGGTATTCGGATGCCACATAGGCGGGAAGATCACCGCGACCGCGAGCCGTGAAGATGCGCACGTCGTCGATGCCGTGCACATGGTCCGCGTGCATGTGCGTGAACCAGACGGCCTCTATGTCCGATATACCGGAGGCGAGCAACTGTAGACGGAGCTCGGGCGGCGTATCGACGAGCAGCCGCCGTCCGTCGATCTCGACGACCGCGCCGTGGCGTGTGCGCCGGTCCCGCGAATCATCCGAAGTGCATGCGCTGCAGTCGCACCCTACGACCGGAACGCCGAAAGAGGTGCCGGTACCCAAAAAGGTCAGCTTCAAGAGAGGTCTGCCAGAGGGTCCAAAGGACTAGAGGCGCTCGAGGCGCATCGTGTTGGTGGATCCGGACTCGTGGAATGGGAAGCCGGCGGTAACCGCGACCGATGCGCCCGGTTCTCCGACACCGCTATCCAGCACGCATTGGCGTCCGTACTCCGCCTGGCGCTCATAGCTCATCTCGAGTCGCTCGGCCAGCACGGGACGCACCCCCCATACTCCGGCCAATTGCCGATACGTGAGCGGATCGGGTGTGACCGCGAAAACCGGCACGGTCGGCCGGTACGATGTCACCAGGCGAGCCGAAAAGCCCGACTTGGTGAGCACGATGATCGCCGGAGCATTGACCCGGCGCACTGCATCCACGGTCGCGGCCGCGACTGCGTGCTCGCGCGGCGAAGCGCCCCCCCGCGAGTGTAGCCCCGGGTGGGCCAGGTAACGGGGTCCGCGCTCCAGGAACCCACTGCGCTCGATCTCGGTGCCAATACTCACGAGCGCCTGAAGCGCATTCAGCGGGTACTTCCCCACCGCCGTCTCTCCGGACAGCATGACCGCATCGGTTCCGTCGAGAATCGCGTTGGCGACGTCGGAGGCCTCCGCGCGCGTGGGACGCGCATGTTCGATCATCGACTCGAGCATTTGTGTCGCTGTAATGACCGGCCGGGCGTAGAAGTTCGAAAGTTGGATGATGCGTTTTTGCGCAAGCGGCACACGTTCGAACGGGAGCTCCACCCCGAGATCCCCCCGAGCAACCATGACCGCGTCCGTCTCGGGCAAGATTTCCTCGATCGCACGCAACGCCTGCACTTTTTCGATCTTCGCCACGACCAAGGCGCGATTCCCCACCCGAGCCTTGAGGTCGACCACGTCCTCGGCCCGTCGCACGAACGAGAGCGCAGTGTACTCGACCCCCTCCGTGAGCGCGAAGTCCAGGTCGGCCAAGTCCTTCTCGGTAAGCGAAGGCGCGCGAATATCGACCAGCGGCAAGTTGATGCCCTTGCGGCCTTTGAGCAGCCCCCCTCGAACGACTTCCAGTCGGGTGCGCTCGCCCTCGGTGCCAGTGCAAGACAGCTCCAACAGACCGTCGTCGAGCAGCACCCTGTCCCCCGCCTGGATCTCCTCAGCGAGCGGAGAATACGTGGTCGAAATCTCGCCCCGCACGGCGATGTCCTCCGGAGCCATCACCACGGTCTGGCCCGCCTCTAGCTGCATGGGAGCTTCGAGTTCACCCACTCGAATCTTGGGACCCGATAGATCGACCATGATGCCGACGGGCCGTCCGACTTCCGCCGACGCCGCACGCACCGCGGCCATCAAGGCGCGATGATCGTCGCGACTCCCGTGTGACATGTTCACGCGCGCCAGGTCCATGCCCTGCTTCACCATTTCGAGGATCACCTCGGGTGAGGAGCTCGCGGGGCCCAGGGTGCATACCACCTTGGTACGGAGCATGAATCGCTACCAGGAGAAAAGGCGAGGCGGCCCCGCCGGCGGCGGGTCCAGGAATTGTGGTCTCCACCCGAAGGGGGGGCAACACCCGGGGGTGGCGTCCAACCCCCCGCGCCGCTTCCTTTTCGCGCCGTTCCTTTTCATTGTCAGTGGTGACGCCGGACCCGCATGAGTTATATCCATATCGAAAGCGAGAGCGACGCCAGCGCGCTCGAACGCGACTTGAGTTCCGGGGAGCGCATCGCGCTCGACTGTGAGGCGGCGGGTTTCCATCGGTACTCGGACCAGCTCTGTCTGGTTCAGGTCTCAACGGTCACCGCGACATATGTGGTCGACCCGCTGGCGTTCGACCCCTCGCAGCTCTTGCGCGAGGCGCTCGAGGACCCGCAGCGCGAGGTAATCATGCACGGCGCCGACTTCGATCTGCGGCTCCTGCACCGCGACCTCGGTATCGAGCTTCACGGGCTTTTCGATACGCAGATCGCGGCGTCACTATTGGGACTCGACTCACTCGGCTTGGCCCCGCTCCTGGAAACGCGCTTCGGCGTGAAGCTCAGCAAGAAATACCAGCGCGCGGACTGGGCGGAGCGCCCGCTCACGAATGGCATGCTCGACTACGCCGCGGCCGACACCGGCTATCTGATGGGCCTCCGGGACCAGTTGGGCGAGGAACTCGCGGCGGCCGACCGCGCCACCTGGGTTGAGCAAGAGTGCCGCGCGCTCGAGGAGTCCGCGATCATGCCTAAGGCGAACGCTGAGCCGAGGGACCCGGTAACGCGCGTGAAGGGTGCCCGAGACCTCTCATCTCGGCAGGTCACTGCCTTGAGGGTGGCGCTCACCTGGCGCGATCAGCTGGCGCGCGAACGTGACAAGGCGCCATTTCGGGTCGTGGGAGACGGACCGCTCATCGATGCCGTCGCGCTGCATCCGCAACGGGCCGAAGAGCTGACGTCCATCAAGGGATTCCCTCGGAGTCTCGCTAAAGGGGAAGGCCATCAACTCGTGGAGCAGCTTCGAGCGGTCGTGGACCTGCCGGAAACCGAGCTCCACCCGTACCCGCGCAAGCAACGTCGTGGGCCTGGCCGCCCGCCCCCCGAGGTCGAGCAGCTCGCCGAGAGGCTCAAGGGAGTGCGGAACCGAAAAGCGGATGAGCTCGGCCTGGCTCGAGGGACATTGCTGGCGAACGCGGTGCTGGTCGAGGTCGCCCTCGCGGCCCCGAGCAACAGCGAAGCGCTCGCGGCGATGCCGGGCATGCGGCGATGGCGTATGGACGCGCTGGGTGACCAGCTGCTCGCGGTGATCGGGAGCAAGTAGGAGCGGGCGGAAAACGACCGCTACGCGGCGGACTCTTCCTTGCGCTTGCAGTCGATGCAGTAGCGCGCATGCGGCAACGCATCGAGCCGCTCGAACCCAACGTCTGCTCCGCACGTGTGGCAGTGGCCGAAGGTCTTCGGGTCGTTGTACAACCTGCGCAGCGCCTCTTCCAGGCGGTAGAGGTACCGGCCCTCCTTGGTCGCGAAGGAAGCCGCCTTCTCACGCTCCTGCGCCTCTGTGCCCTGGTCCGCCATATGATCGGTGTATACAGCCAAGTCGGTGTCACCCGAATCACGATTGGCCTTCGCCATTTTGTCGAAAAGCCCGAGTGCTTTCAACGCGCGAGCCCTCTCATTGAGAAGCCGCTTCTCGAGATGTGCGAGCTGTTTCTTGGTGAGGGCCATATCCACCTTCGTGCATGCAAAGCCTGGTAGGCTGACAAGTTAACTACCACCGCACGAGCGCAGAACCCCATGTGAGACCGGAGCCGAAAGCGACGAGGCAGAGCAGGTCACCGCGCTCCAGGCGCTCGTCTCGGACCGCCTCAGCGAGGGCGATCGGGATCGTCGCCGCGGTCGTATTGCCGTACCGCTGGATGTTGTTCACGACCTGGTCATCCTCGAGGCCCAGCCTTCTCTGGACCATCTGCGAAATCCGCAGGTTCGCCTGATGCGGAATGAGAAGGTCGATGTCGTTGGTGGTGAGGTCGTTCGCCTCCAACGCCTCCATCACGACCTCCGGCATGCGCTTCACGGCGTGTTTGAAGACCTCCCTACCCTCCATGCGTGGGTAGTGGCGTCCGGCGGCGATGTCTTCAGCGGAGATGCGTGGGTGGTTCTTCGAACCCGCGGCTTCGGTCCAAAGCATCTCGGCGTGGTTCCCGTCGGCATGGATGTGCGTAGAGAGCACGCCGCGATCCTGCTCGTCCGTGGCGGTGAGCACCGCCGCGCCGGCGCCGTCGCCGAACAGAACCGCGAGGTCGCGGCCGCGGGTCGAGACGTCGATGCCTGTCGAGTGGATCTCGACCCCGACTAGGAGGATGGTCCGGTACTGACCCGACTTGATCCACGCGTCCGCGACGGAGAGTCCATAGACGAAGCCGGAACACTGGGCGCGCACGTCGAGCGCCGGAATGCCCTCCAGCCCCAGGTCCCGCTGCAAGAAGACGCCGGTCCCCGGGAAAAACACGTCAGGGCTGAGCGTGCCCAACACGATCGCGTCGATTTCGCCTGGCTCGATGCCCGCCGCAGAAATCGCCATCTTACTCGCCCGGCACGCCATTTCGGCGCTGGTCATTCCGTCGGTCACCCAACGGCGTTCCTGGATCCCGGTTCGCTCAATGATCCACTCGTCTGAGGTGTCCATGTACTGCGTGAGCTCGTCGTTCTTGACGACGCGGTCGGGGACGTAGAAACCGGTTCCAGCGAAGGCTGTGCGTGGCACGTTGGCTCCTGGCATACGTCGGGGCTGCTGGGGATCGGGTCCGGCGCGCCCGGGTACTCGAAATTCAGAATCACGCCGATACGGGGGAAGATAGGGGATGACTGCCGAGACAATCCAATGCCGTCGTTGCGAAGACGACAAGTCGATGCTGGAGAAGGCTCCGTTCCGAAACGAGCTCGGTGCCCGGATCCTCGCCCAAATCTGTTCCGGGTGCTGGAAGGATTGGCTACAGCACCAGACGCTGCTGATCAACCACTACGGCCTCGACCCGCGAGACAAAAAGGCGCGAGCGTTCCTTTACGAGCAGATCGAGCAAGTGCTACTGGGTGACGGGGACGGCAAGGACATCGATACGAGCAAGCAGGGCACGATCGAGTGGTGAGCTAGGGAACCTCTGAACAAGTAGGGCACGCCGCGTTACGGTGCCACGGCCCCAGATCCTAGGCGGGGCTTCGAAGGCATAGGCGTCACTACGTCGGGAAGCTTCAACGACGGAGATGGGGCCGTGCCATCGTAACCCCACGAACCGTTAAGTGTTGTCATGCTTGGTGTTGGGGCGCAGGGGGGTCGCAGCCCAATACGGCGTTACTCCTCCTCGCCGCAGAACAACTACGACTCGTCGTCGTGCCTACTATTGAACTCGCGAGACCCCTGCGCGCGGCGTGCCCTACTTGTTCAGAGGCTCCCTCTAGGCCAGCACCTCACGTGCTTGCTCGAGAGCGAATTCCAGGTCCTCTCTAGAGATCGTCAGAGGGGGCGCGAAGCGTATCACCTGATGGTGCGTTTCTTTCGCCAGGATTCCGCGCGCGTGCAACGCCTCGCAGAAGGGGCGCGCCGTCCCGCTCGATTCCTTGATGACCACGCCGACCATGAGCCCCTGGCCGCGTACCTCTTCCACGTGCGGTGACTCGAGCGCGCGCAGTTCGGACATGAACCAGCTGCCCAACTCATCGGAGCGCTGGGACAACTTCTCTTCAATCACGACCCTGAGAGAGGCAAGGCCGACGGCCGCGCCAAGCGGGTTGCCTCCGAAGGTCGAGCCGTGATCACCGGGCGTGTAGACGTCCATGAACTCCGAGTCGGAGATTGCCGCTGACACCGGATACACGCCTCCGCCGAGCGCCTTGCCGACGATGAGTATGTCGGGACGCACTCCCTCCCAGTCGCAGCAAAACAGTCGACCAGTCCGGCCGAGACCGGTCTGAATCTCGTCCGCGATGAACGCGACATGCTGCGCGCTGCACAGCTCGCGAGCCTTCGCTAGATAGCCCTCCGGCGGTACCACGACTCCTCCCTCGCCCTGCAGCGGCTCGACGAGGAATCCCACCGTGTTCTCGTTGATCGCGGCAGCTAGCGCGTCGGCATCTCCGTAGGGAATCTCCACGAAGCCGGGGGTAAACGGCCCGAAGCCGTCCTTGTATTGGGCCTCGGACGAAAAGCCGACGATGGTCGTGGTGCGCCCGTGGAAATTGTTCTCGCAAACGATGATCTCTGCCTTCCCTTCGGCCACACCCTTCACCTTGTAACCCCATTTGCGAACCATCTTGATCGCAGTCTCGACGGCCTCGGCACCCGTGTTCATGGGCAGCGCCTTTTCGAACCCCGTGGCCTCGCAAAGAGCCTTCAGGAACGGCCCCATCAAGTCATTGTGGAACGCGCGCGAGGTGAGCGTGAGCAAGCCCAGCTGCTCGACGGCAGCGGCGATGATGTCCGGGTGACGGTGGCCCTGGTTGAGTGCCGAGTACGCGCTGAGCATGTCCAGGTAACGATTGCCATCCACATCCCAGACCCAGGAACCCTCCCCTCTCTCGAGGACGACCGGGAGCGGATGGTAGTTGTGCGCGCTGAACTGATCGACTTCGCTCAGGAAAGCGTCGGTCTTGGTTTCGGTAGCTGTCGTCATCGTCGGGCTCACTGTGTCATCAACTCGAGTAGCGAACCGACAATATGCATTAATATGCGTAGAAAAGGAATACTCTATCGACGTTTCACGGTGACACGGCCCGCACGCCGAGCTGGCGCGCACCGCGTCACTGTACGGGTGAGCGCGAGGACTCGTCGACCTCCAGCTTGAAGACGTCGGGGCGCGCATAGTGACCGGTGACGTCGAAGTCGAACTTGCTGCGTGCGATCGCGCTCATGTCCAAGTCGGCGATCAGGGTCCCCTCCTGCCCCCAGAGTGGTCCGGCGAGCAGTTCGCCGAGCGGCCCGTAGATCGCGGATCCTCCACGACTCAGCACCTCGGGCCAGGACTCGAGCTCCTCTCGCATCTCCAGGTCCTCGGGGTACATGTCCCGGTGCGCGTACTGGTTGCAGCCGAGCACGAAGCAGCGACCCTCGAGGGAGATGTGCTGAAGAGTCGCTTGCCAGCGCTCTCGCGCGTCGGCGGTCGGCGCGAGGTAGATCTCGACCCCCTTCCCGTACATCGCCATGCGCGCGAGCGGCATGTAGTTCTCCCAGCAGATCAGGCCGCCCACGGTCCCGTACTCGGCCTCAACTGTCGTGAGCGTACTGCCATCACCCTCGCCCCAGATGAGCCTCTCGGCAGCGGTCGGCTTGAGCTTTCGGTGCTTGCCCAGCAGCGAGCCGTCCGGGCCGATGTACAGTAGCGTGCAAAAGAGCGTGCCGCCGCTGTAGGTGCTGTCGCGTTCGATGACCCCCACGCAGAGATGAACGCCAGCCGCTTCTGCCGCCTCACTCATGCGCGCGACCTCAGGACCCGGCACGTCGACGGCGTCGGACCAATACCGCTCCCACACGCGCCGTCCCGCCTCGGACCGACCACCAACGACCGTGCCGAAGGAGAGCCCCCAGGGGTAGCCGCCCACGTAGGCCTCGGGGAAGAGTACGAGGCGCGCGCCTTGTTCGGCCGCCTGCGCGGTCATCTCGCACACCTTGTCGACTGCGGCGTCACGGTCGAAGGGGGTGGCGGCGGCCTGAACGACAGCCACGCGAACACTCTTGGCCTCACTCATCTATGCTCCCTCCCAAATGCACGGTTAACCGCCCGCATACACCAACTCGGTCACGACCCGCCCGACCATGCCGAGCGTGGCCGCGCTGACATTGGCCGGGACATCGTCGGGCGTGTGCCAGTACGCGTTGTCCGGACCATAGGTAAAGTCGATGAGGTCCGCTGTGGGCAGCCCCGCTTCAATCAGTGGAACGTGATCGTCGTAGAGCCGGCCCGCTACCGCCTCCGGGAAGAACTCGCTGAGGCCCAGCCGAGCGGCGGCCCGCCATACCTTGCGCACCACCACCGACGCGTGCTCCGCCGAGTGCGCCTCCACCGGAAAGCTCGGATCGGCGTCACCGACCATGTCGAGCAGCAACCCGTACAGTGGGCGCTCACCCACGTGATCGCCACTGGCGATCTGACGTGCGTAGCGAAGGGCCCCCAGGTACATGTCGTCCCCGGTCGGGCCGAAATCCTCTCCGTCCAGGAAGAGAAGATCGATACCGAGCGGCGGTGGCACATCCGCCATCAGAGCAGCGAGCTCGAGTAGCACCGCCGTGCCTGATCCACCGTCGTTAGCGCCGGGAATGGGGTCACCTCGCCGCGCAGGGTCCGCCGCCTTGTCCGAGGTCGGGCGGGTGTCCCAGTGAGTCAACAGCACGATCCTCCGGTCGAGCTCGGGGCGGAAACGAGCCATCACGTTCACCAGCACCAGCGAGTCGCCCGCCGAGGAAATGTGCTCGAACGTGTCCGAAACGACTTCGGGAGCGAACGAGTCGAGGCGCGCCAACATCCAATCGAGCTGAGCCTGGTGTCCCGGAGCACCCGGCACGCGCGGCCCGAACGCGACCTGCTTTTCGACCAAAGCGTAGGCTCGCAGGCCGTCGAAACCGGGAGAGCCCGGAGTTGGACCCGGGGCCGAGCTGTCGAGACAGCCTGCTACGAGCAAGGCAGTGGCTGCGCAGAGGAATCGCACGGGCGCGACGCGCGGGGTGGTCATGTTCAGCGCACCTGTCGCATTCAAGTCGCGCCTTCGTTCCTATAGATCACGCCTGCTTTCATCACGAAGAGAACACGCCCAAGCGCCGTCGGGTCCCTGCCGGGGTCACCGTCCACGGCGATCAGATCCGCGGCATAGCCCACGGCCACGCTGCCAATCTCAGCCTCCAGCCCGAGCGCACCGGATGTCCCGTCACGATCAATACGAGCTTCAACATACGCGGCGCACCGATCGTTTGCACTCCCGAGAACGCCTATCGTTATTTTATGGGTGCGGACCTAGACGTGCTCGTGGTCGAGAACTGCTTCATGACCAAAGCCCGTCAGCCCGAAGCCTTGCGGCTGGACTACCGAAGGGAGGTCGACCTGGACTGACGAGAACCGGCTAACCGTTCATCCGCACTCGGAGTATCCGCAGATGTGGCACTTCTTACACCCCTCCTCGAAAGCGAGGTGCCCGGTTCCACAATCGGGGCATGTGCCCATGTCGAAGGCCTGATCGCCTGAGGAGTAGCTCGAGGACAGCGGCTGCTGGGCCGCTTCGCTGGCACTCGGCGCCACACCCGTCGTGAGCGGTAGCGCCTCCTGGATGCCTTCCTTTTCCTCCAGATAGCGCTCAATCGCCTGACCTACGGCGTCGGGCACGGACAAAACCTTGTTGGGCCCGAGCCCCACGGCCCGGTCACACGAGATTCCCCGCAGCTGATCCTTCACCTGATTGATAGGGATGCCCGACCGCAGCGCGAGTGACATGAGCCTGCCGATCGCTTCCGCGTCCGCGTTCGCAGCTCCGCCGGCCTTGCCCAAGGTACAGAAGACCTCGAACGGCCTGCCCGTCTCGTCCTCGTTGATGGTGACGTAGAGGTCTCCGAGCGGCGAGTTCATTTTCATGGTGAAGCCGCGCAGCGCCTGGGGTCGTTGACGCTTGTGACGGGCGGCGCCGCGGGTGAGGTCCTGGTCTTGCAGCTCGTGCTTCAGACGCTCGGTCTCGATTCGAAGTTTGTGAGCCTCCTCGCGGGCATCTGCCAGGGCGTGCTCGAGCTCCGAGATATCCGCCGCGGCCTCCGCGTTGTCTGCGGCCTGTCCTGTCTTACCGGTGGAGAGCACCTGCCCTTCCCGCGACCCGTCGCGATAGACCGTCACACCCTTGCAGCCGAGGCTGAATGCGAGCTCGTAGATCTCGCGTACCTGCTCTTCGGTCGCCTCGAGTGGGAAGTTCGTGGTCTTGGAGATCGCCGAGTCCGTATGCTCCTGGAAGGCGGCCTGCATGCGCACGTGCCATTCCGGACTGATGTCGTGCGCTGTGCGGAAACTCCGCTGCGCCTGCTCCGGCACCTCATCGAAGTGAATGTGACCCTCGCTGGCGATCTTCTCCATCAACTCTTCGGAGTACCAGCCTCCCTCTTTGGCCATGCGCACGAAGTCCGGATTCACATCCGGCATGAGCGCGCCCGCTTGGTTGCGCATGAACGCGACAGCGAAGAGTGGCTCGATGCCACCGGAGCATCCCGCGAAGATCGAAATGGTGCCGGTCGGTGCGACGGTCGTCAGGTTGCAGTTCCGCAGTTCGCGCATGGCGCGGATCCTGGTGCCGTCAGATCGCGTGGCTACCTTACCGTCGGGACCCCATATCGACTCCTCCCATGCGGGGAAGACGCCTCGTGTCTCCGCGAGCTTCTCCGAGGCGTTCCGGGACTCTTCGTTCAGGAACTCCATCACGCGACGACCCAGCGCCACCCCTTCCTCGGAGTCGTAGGCGATACCGAGGCGGACCAGCATGTCGGCCCAACCCATGACGCCGAGCCCGATCCTGCGGATCTTTTGGGCAAGGTCGTGGATCGCCGGCAGTGGATACCGATTTGCGTCGATGACGTTGTCCAAGAAATGCGTCGAGAGGTGGACCACCGTCCGGAACGCGTCCCAGTCGATGCCCTCATCAGGATCGACCCCCGGAAACGCATCTTCCTTCACGAACTTGCCAAGGTTGATGCTGCCCAGATTACAGACGTCGTACGGGAGCAGCGGCTGCTCGCCACACGGATTGGTCGCTTCGTAACTGCCGAGCGCTGGAACCGGATTGTATTCGTTCGCGCGATCGATGAAGAACGTACCGGGCTCGCCGGTGAGCCAAGCGCCGCGGATGATCATTTCGAAGATCTCGCGCGCGTTCTCCTGGCCGACGACTTCACCGTGCTTCGGGCTCAATAGATCGTAGGTCTCGTCGTTGCCCACCGCCTCCATGAACACATCCGTGATCGCCACGGAGATGTTGAAATTGGTGATCTGCGAGGTGTCGTTCTTGCACGTGATGAACGAACGGATGTCGGGGTGGTCGACGCGCAGAATGCCCATGTTGGCCCCGCGACGGGTGCCGCCCTGCTTCACGACATCCGTACTGGCGTCGTACAGCTTCATGAACGACACAGGACCGGAAGCGACACCCATCGTCGACCGGACCATCTCACCCTCGGGGCGCAGGCGGGAGAATCCGAAGCCGGTGCCACCCCCAGACTGATGCACGAGCGCCATAGCCGTGAGCGTGTCATAGATGCCGCTATGACCATTCGAGAGAGCGTCCTCGACCGGGAGCACGAAGCACGCCGAAAGCTGGCCGAGGGGGCGGCCCGCGTTCATCAGTGTCGGCGAGTTCGGCTCGAACATCCCGTTGATCATGAGGTCGTAGAACTGACGAGCGACCTCGTCCACGCCAGCCTCCGACGCCCCATAGTCGGCGTCGACGCTCGCTATGGTTCGCGCCACCCGCCAGAACATCACCTCCGGCTCTTCATTGGGCTCGCCTTCTGCGTCTTTCTTCAGGTAGCGGCGGGCGAGAACGATGCGCGCGTTTTCGGTCAGTTCTGCAGGGGGCAGATCGTCGGGAAGCACATCGTCGAAGATCACAGACTCACGGGGGGGGCGGGGATCGTGAACGCGCGGCATAGTCTCGTCGAGACTCCTTGTGGAGTACTAGGTAGAAAACAGCGGAAACAAGAGTTGAAAAACGGCGGGAACACACCCCCCGCCGTGTCTTTCGTGTGGAAAAATCCCTCCGCTCTACTACATATCGAGCAACGTCCATAGTACAGGCACTACATCTTGGGGTCAAGATTTTTTTCTGTTGGCCCGACGACCAATACGGAGGACTCTCGTATCTTCGGGACTTATTCGGTGATTATCCCTCGACTTGCACCGAAAAGCAAGGCTTCGGAACGCTCGGGGCGCTCCTGGAACCTGCTAAAACGGCACGCCCAGGCGCAGGTATAGCCGTGCCCCGTCGCCTTCGACCAGCGGGACGGCCACACCGCCGCGGAACCGCATGGAGACCTTGTAGAACGTCAGCACCTCCGCGGTGACCTCGGCGCCCACGGACGCCAACGCGCTGCGTAGAGGATTCTCGAAACCGCTGGGTGAGAGGTCCGGTCCCCAAGCGTTTCCGGCGTCGCCGAAGACGGAAGCGAAGACGCGATCGAAGTGGATCGGCCACGCGCCCAAGCCGCGGTTCACCAGCGCCAGTGGCACACGATATTCCACGGAGGCGGACCACGCGTAGCGGCCGAAGCGCGAGAAGGTGTCGTATCCCCGGACCGGGAGAAAGATCGGGCCGCCTCCGAAGAGATCGAGTCCCGACGCGGTCTCGGAGGTCCCCGACGCACCGCCGACCTCGAAGTGCCCGGCCGCAGCATTGGGTCCGCGAGCTGCTCCGAAACTCGCCTGAAGTGCGAGCACATGGGACGCGTATCCAGGACCGGAGATCGGCAGATAGAGCCGTGCTCGACCAATCACGTCGTCCACGGATCGATCTGCCCCGATCAAGCCCACTAGCGTGTCGGGAAGACTCAACTCGTTCAGTGTTCGCGCACGAACGAAGAGCGTCGCACCGCGCGCCGCGCCCATCTGGAACGAATGGGCGCGAGCTGTCGAATAGGTCACAGAAACGCTGAAGTCGCTGAAGCGCGTGCTGGGACGGTTGAGGCGATAGCGCGTGGACGGCTCGAGCGTTTCGTCGAGCAGCTCCCGGTCCTCCCAACGCCATCCGCCCGAGAACGTCAGGAAGAACGAGTTGCGCCACTCGCGCCGCGTGAAGGAGACCGAGCCCAATAGGCTGCGACTCCGCTCCAGCACGAAAAGTGTGTCTACGGGCGAGTTGGCATCGTCGCGATCGCGCCGCCCGAGCAGTGAAGGGGCGTCGTCCCACGTTTGACGAGCCGTGAGGCTGATGATCGGATCGCCGAGGCCGGCGAAGGAGTAGGACGCTCCACCCTCGGCCTTCCCGCCGGAGGTGAAGACCCGCCCGATCGCGGAGTAGCGATGACGGCCGACGAGGTCGACGCCGCTCGTCTGTGCGCCCACACCGAAACCCAGCAACCGCCGGTGCGGAATGAAGTCCTCACCGACTCGGCGAGCTCGCGCGTCCACTGGCTCCCGCACGACCGGCTCCCAGTACCTGGGCCAGAGCGTGGCGCCGGCGGAGTAGTTTTGCAGCTCCCCCTCGATCGGCGGGGGCACGTCCTCGACATCGGGAGCAGCGAATCGTACGGCCGGGGACGGGGCGACAGGGGCATTCTCCGGGTCGAAGCGCACGCGTTCGATCTCCCAGCCGTCGACGTGGTAGCCACTGAAGTAGATCCACTGACCACCGGGATCGATGCTCGGGTACGTCGCGCCCGTGCGCACGTTGGTCAACATGAGGGCCGCCCCGACTACGCCCGTCTCCGGGTCGACCGGAGCGCCCAGGATGTTCGGGATTCCGGATCGATCCGATCCCCAGACGAGAAACCGGCCGTCGGGACTCCAGTCCGGCGCCAGATCCAGAGCTCGGTCTGCGGTCACCTCATGCACTACTGCGCCGCCGGCATCGAGTATGACGACGTCGTGGTTCGCGCCACGAGTCCAACGCGTGACCGCGATCCAGCGACCATCGGGCGACACGCTGGGAAACGCCCACTGCACGTCCGGCTCAGACGCTACGAGCGTCGTCCGCTGTCCGCTCGTAAGATCGACGCTCACGAGCCCCGTCGTGCCTCCGCCGCCGTCGACAGCGACGGCCCAGGCGCCGTCCGGCCCCACCGACGGGTCGCTCAAGCGCGCGCCGTTCGTCACCCTCCGCACGGCGCCGTCGCGGCTCGTAACGTACAGGTCGCTGTATGCCCGATAGCGGTCCGAGTACTCCAACTGAGCGAAGACCACGCGCCCATCGGGCGTCCAGTCGAAGGTCGCCAACCCGTTCGTCCGAGTCAGCGTACGCCCGGCGGTGCCATCGGGGTTTGCCATGAACAGTTGCAGATCCGAACGGCCGTCGGATCGCACATAGAGCAGTGAGCGGCCGTCGGGAGAAACCTCGGGATGCCAGCCCCATCGGGCTCCTGATGTCAACCGTTCGGGTTCGGACACGGGCCCCAAACGCTCGAGCCGCGCGTCAAGCGAGTCGGCTGCGTCGCGTAGCTCCTCCCCCCACCGATCCCACTCCTCCGAAAGCGAGACGCCGAAAGCGTCGCGCCCCGCGGCGTTGAGTCGGTAGGGCACCCACTGGGCGGCGATGGCTTCTACGAACGGCGCCATGCGGTCCTCGCCGAACTTCGTCAGTAAGTGGTCGAAGAAGAGCGACCCGTACGCGTATTGCCTCGTGCCGCCGGGCCACTGGGGCGAGCGACCGGACGCCTGCCCGATGCTTTCGAAGCGTCCCTCGAGCGCCGCGGTGCGCAGGACCATCTCATTGAAGGTCCCTTTCACGCGGCCCGCCTCGGTGAGGTCGGACTCGTACCAAGTTGCGATGCCCTCCGTGAGCCAGCGGGGCGTGCCGGTCTCGGGAAAGAACGGCCAAGGGCCCGTCACTCTTCCAAACAATCCACGCGCGACCTTGCCGACGAGGTTATCCGTCCGGTCCAAGTGCACGATGTGCGCGAGCTCGTGCGTGATGACCAGTTCCATCCAGTCGTCGTTATATCCCAGGGAGGGGTCGCCGACGGGCGGACGAGCGTAGACCGTGATGCGATTCGATGGATTCAGCTGGGCGAAGCCATTGGAGATGTCGATGTGGTCGGTCACCAGAAGGTCGATCATCCCGGCGGGTGCCTCGATGAACTCAGCGGAGAGCTCGTCGTAGGCGTGCTCCGCAATGCCAGCGGCTCGGCGCCCCAGCGTCTCCAACTCAGCCGGGAACGTCACCCGGAAGTGGTCCGTTTCGATCGTACGCCATGATTCGTCGGGCGGCACCTGGGCGGATAAGGACGCGGCAGAAAGCGCAAGCAACACAAGTGCTCGAGAGAGCTTGATAACGCGCGATGCCCTCGCCACCCTTTCCAACACGTCGCTCCTCGACTTCATCGCCCATGCCTCCCAAACAGAGCCTCTGGTTTCGCCTTGGCTACGCCCTCGAGCGTGCCCGCGAGGGTCCGCCAGCGGCGGGTCGATCGCTCAGGGGGCTCGCCGAGCAACAAACTAAGCCGTTGGAGGCCGAGGGCGAGAGCGGTCCCGGTCCGGCGTGGCCATCCATCGACAGCATCGTGGCCTCGGGCGCCTCGGCGGCGGTGGCCAAGGTGTTGAACGGCTGGAAGCCGCAGAGGAAGGCCTCGACGCTCCGACTGTTGCGTGCGGGCGCGGCCGGAGCCGCCGCGGCGCTGCTGGTCGACATGCTGCGGCCGCTGATTCGCGGTGAGCCGGGCGTGGGTCCTCTCGACAAGGAGACCGTCGATCGACTCATAGCCGGCATTGGGCAGGGCCTCGTCTACGGCGCGGTGGTGGAGCCGCGCATACCCGGACCGACGCTGGTAAAAGGCGCTCTATACGGAACCGCGGAATACGCCGTCGATCCCGTCGGAGGCCTCTCGCGTTTGCTCGGGCCGCACGCGCCGCAACACCGCCTGCCCGTGATCGGACACCTGTTGGAAGATCTCGACCCGCACGACCGTGCGTATGCCGAGCATATGGTCTTCGGCGTCGCGCTCGCTCTGCTCTATGGATCCAGCCCCTCGAGCAACGGAATCCGCATCGACGTGGACGACGAGTAGCCCACGCCAGGCGCATCAGCCGCAGCATAGTCGGTAGAGCATCCGTCTATTTGCACATCGCCACTACTAGGCGCCCCGAAGCCCCGCTCGGTGAGGGGGCGGACACCGATCAGGTACGACGGTGACTCGGCGGTTCCGAACGCCCGCACCGAACAGAACGCCTGCGGATAGCGTTGAAGCGAGCCGCCCAGGTAGCGCCCGGCGAGCCCGTCCCAGCGGTCGATCAGCAGGTAGCGAGCGCCGAGTCTGTCGGCTTCCGTAAGCTGCACCGCCGGATCGTCGTCGAAGGGGAAGACACGACTCGGAATCCCGGAGAGCACGTAGAAGATCCGAGGCTTCCTGCTCAAGACCACCGACCCTTCGGGAAGCGCCTCACCCATCCACTCCGCCGCGGTCGCGAAGTCGGCGATACCCGACCCATAACACGCCCAAGGGCCTCCGGACCTAGTCGCTTCGTCGCAAGCGGAGGCCTGTCTCACGGAGTCCACCCAGTCCCCACCGGCCGGGAGCAGTACCGCTGACATCACCAAGACGGTGAGCGCGCTCCCGCCCACTCCACCGACCCTCTTCGTGATCGCGCGCAGCGTGAGTGCAGAGAAGAGGAAGAAAAGCGGGTACAGTGGGAGCGCAAAGCGGTCGCCCGACCAGACCTCGGGCCAGAGCAGGATTACGCCCGCATACAACGGCAGGAAGAGCTCGGCGACACCGATGCGGTCCCTCGAGCTCCGCCACCATCCGTAGAGTGCGGCGGCGGTGATGAGGACGCCGAACGTAGCGACGCCGCCTTGGCTCCCTGCGCTCCCGCCGATGATGCCCCCGGGACCGTGCGCGCTGACGTAGGCCCACGAGTTGCTGAGCGCACGGCTCACGAGGCCGCCGATGCCCACGGTGCCGAGTGCCGGCTGATAGGGATCGACCATCCAGAACTCGGTGCCGTACTCGGCAACGCCTTCGCCGCGCCCACGCAGCCACCAGAGCAATGCTGGGATGCCCACCACGACCGCACTGGCGCCCAACGTGCGCCAGCGTTTGCTCAGCGCCAGCCAGGCGATTAGAGCGACCAGGAGCGGCAAGCCAGCCGAGCGCGTGAAGTACGCCAAACCGGCTGCCGCCACCCCGACGACGATCCACCACCACCGGGCGCCCTCTTCGTCCGCGCCCTCCAGAGCCCAGAGCGCGGCCATGGTGAAGGCGACGAAGAGAGGGTCGGAGAGGATCCAGTGGCTGTAGTACACGACCGCGGAGGAGATCGCGAGCAGTAGCGCGACCGCGCATGCCGGCCAGGGACCCAGCCGACGCTCGGCCCACAGAAACGTGAACCCCACGGCGGCAATGGTGGAGAGCGCGGTGACTGCCTTCAGCGCCGTCCACGTCCGGGCTCCGAGTAACAGCAGAACCACCAAGAGCCCCGGGAAGACTGGCGGATACTTCGTATGAGGGAGGCCCGCGGGATCATAGAGATCCGTGTACGTACCGTGCTGCGCGAGCGAGTACGCAAGCGTCACATACGCCGCGTTGTCCCCGCCATTGTGGGGCGCCGGGTTGAAGGCCGAGACCACCAGCACAGCCGACACGAAGAGGCTGATCGCGAGCGCCAACAGGCGTGACCGACCACGATCACTCAACGGCCCAGATCTCCCAGGACGGTCACGAGCGCACCTGACGCGTCCTCGAGTCGTCGCTCGGCGTTGTCCCGATCGACGTCCAGACAGCCCATCACCAGCGCGACCTTCACGCGACCGTGGGCCCGGTCGAGCAGAACGGCGGCGGCGGCACGCTCCAGGCCGAGTGTCTCCGAGATTATGCGCTCACCTCGGTCCTGCAGCTTCTCGCACGTGACCTGGAGATCGACCATGAGGTTCCCGTACACCTTGCCCAGCCGCACCATCGCCCCGGTCGTGATGGTATTGAGCACGAGCTTGGTCGCGGTCCCGGCCTTCATGCGCGTGGACCCGGTGATCACCTCGGGGCCCACCAGAGGCGCGATCACGACGTCGTGCCGGTCGAGCAGTTCCTGGGACGGATTAGTACACAGCAAGAAGCCAGTCTTGGCCCCACGTTCCTGCGCACGAGCGAGCGCTGCGTGCACGTAAGGCGTGGTGCCCGAAGTGGCGATGCCGAGCACGAAGTCGTGCGCTCCGACTTCGATTTCGTCGGTGGCGGCTCCGCCGTCCTCGCTCACGTCCTCGGCTCCCTCCTGCGCACGCACGAGCGCCTCGTACCCGCCCGCGATGATGCCTCGTACCATCTCGGGATCGGTGCCAAAGGTCGGTGGGATCTCCGCGGCGTCCAGGACCCCGAGCCTCCCCGACGTGCCTGCGCCCACGTAAATGAGACGACCCCCTGCCCGAAACGCGGCCTCGGCGAGCTCTATGGCGCGCGCGATGGCCTCACGTTGCTCGCCCACCGCGGCGGCGACCCTGCAGTCTTCTGAGTTGATCAGGTCCACGATACCCAGCGCGTCCAGTTCGTCGATACGGCTGGACCGTGGGTTCCGTTGTTCTGTGAGGCGGGGATCCGGCATGGCGCAAGTCGGTACGTGAGGCGCGGGCATTCTCGGGCGCCGAACAGTAGTCCGAGCGGGCAGAGCCCGGCAACGCACGTGTTACTGTTCACGGGTTGATCCGATCCCACGCCCCGCTGGCCAGGCAACCGCGTACCATGAGGGTTCGATGGGCGAATTGCGAGCGATTCTTCCCTACTTCCGACCGTACCTGCGGTCGCTGTACTGGGGTGTGGTGCTCGTTTTCTTTGCCAACCTGTTCCAGATGGCGGGCCCATACCTAATCAAGCTCGCGCTAGATGGCATGGAGGACACCGACCCGGACACTGCTGCGGCGCGGATCGCGACGTACGCGGGACTGATCGTGGCGACGGCATTCGTGGGCGGCGCGGCGCGATACGGCATGCGCGAGCTGCTCAACGGGATGAGCCGCCGCATCGAGTGCGATCTGCGTGACGACTTCTTCGTACACCTACTCCGACTAGACGCGACGTTCTACGGCAGCACGCGAACGGGCGATCTGATGAGCCGGGCAACCAACGATACTCTTGCGGTACGAATGGCTGTGGGCCCGGCAGTCATGTACACGGCCAATACGATCGTGGGCTTCGTGTTCTCGCTCAGCTTCATGCTCTGGATCAGCCCACGGCTCACGCTCTATGCTATCGTACCGATGATCGTGTTGCCGCCGATCGTGCTGGGGTTCGGACGCATCATCCACCGCCGCTTCGAGCAGATCCAGGAGCAATTCTCGTCGCTCTCGACGTTCGTGCAGGAGAACCTGACCGGTGTACGCATCGTGCGCGCGTATACGCAGGAAGCCGAGCAGGCACGCCAGTTCGACGTCTTCAACGAGGAGTACCGGCGCAAGAACATGAGCCTGGTGCTTTCGGCGGGGGCCTTTCACCCGATTCTGATGCTGATCTCCGGAATCGCTCTGGTACTCGCTACCTGGCTGGGAGCGCTAGAGGTCATCGCGGGGGCCATGACGAAGGGGGATTTCGTCGCGTTCGGCTTCTACTTGGTGATGCTCATCTGGCCCATGATCGCGCTCGGCTGGGTCGTGAACCTGTATCAACGCGGAGCCGCGTCCATGGGACGCCTGAACGAGATCCTCGCCGTGAAGCCCGCGGTCGGCGTGCCCCTGGAGCCAATTTCACTCGCGGCCGCGCGCGGTGGCATCGAATTCCGAAACGTCTCCTTTTCCTACCCAAACACTCAGCGGGAGGTATTAGACGCCATCAGCTTCGTGGTCGAGCCAGGAGCGACGGTCGCCATCGTCGGGCCGACTGGATCGGGCAAGAGTACGCTCGTCGCGCTGCTCGCTCGTCAGTACGACCCGACCGGCGGCGAAATCCTCCTCGACGGAGTGAAGCTCACCGACGTCGATCCGGCTGAGTTGCGCCTACGCATCGGGATGGTGCCGCAGGACCCATTCCTGTTCTCGGCGACCATCGCGGACAACGTCGGTCTGGGTCTGGATTCAGATGAACCGCTGCTCACGGAGTCCGGTGAGCCGAGCGACGTCATCGCGGCGGCTACCAGCGTTGCTCAGCTCGCCGAGCAAATCGAGGGCTTTCCCAAGGGTTACGGCACGATGTTGGGTGAGCGAGGCATCAACCTCTCCGGGGGCCAGAAGCAGCGCGCGACTCTGGCGCGCGCGCTCGCTCGCGACCCGCTGATCCTGGTGCTCGACGACGCGCTCTCCGCGGTCGATACGCACACCGAGGCGAAGATTCTGGACGACCTACGCTCCGTGATGAAGCGGCGCACTTCGTTCATCATCAGCCATCGTGTATCGGCGGTTATGCACGCCGATGAGATTCTGGTGCTCGATGACGGAGCGTTGGTGGAAAGAGGGACGCACGTCGAGTTGATCAACGCTCGCGGGACGTATGCGCGCCTGCTTCGGCGCCAAATGCTCGAGGAAGACCTGGAATCGCGGCTGGCGCCTACGTCGGGAGACTGATCAGGCGCAAGATCGCCTGGCACCGCCCGCGGTGCTTCCACCACGGGCTGCTAGATGCGGTTCACGATCCAGTCCGGCGTAAAGCGCGCCAACATCGCGGTCAGTGCCGTCAGCTGGCCGGTCAGCAAAAGCACACCGAGCCCGATGAGCATCAAGCCGGACGCCTTCTCGACCACGGGAATCCAGCGCCGGAAGCGCTTGAACCCCTGGAGAAATGCATCCAGCGCGAGCGATGCCACCAGAAACGGGATCGCGAGGCCGGCGGAATAGGCGGTGAGCAGGCCGACGCCCGCCCACATCGTATCCGTGGACATTCCGTACGTGAGAATCGCACCCAGTACCGGGCCCAGGCAGGGAGTCCAGCCCGCCGCAAACGCCATGCCCACGCCGATCGTGCCCAGGTAGCCTGCTGGCGTGTCGCTGACGTGGATGCGCTTCTCGCGCATGAGCGGCGCGAGCTTGAACACGCCAGAGAGGTGCAGTCCAAGGATGATGATGATCACGCCGCCGATGCGCGCGATCCACAGTTCGTACTGTTTGAAAAACTGCCCGAGGAACGAGGCGGAGGCACCGAGTATGATGAAGATCGCGCTGAAACCGAGCACGAAGAGTAGCGAATGGATGAAGGTCGCTTTGCGGTTCACGCCCTCCTGCAGATCCTCGAGGCTCATCCCGGTCACGAGGGCTAGGTAGCTCGGGACGAGCGGCAATACGCACGGCGACAGAAACGAAAAGATTCCGGCCATGAAGGCGGCGACCAGCCCTATGCTGACTTCGTTCACGAATCGCTTTCCTGTTCGATTTCCCGGTCGAGCGCTGCCATGCGATCCTCCGCCCGTGCGCGTCGGGCCTGAAGATACGCACGAATCCCTGTTGTCACCGCGAACCAAGCCGCCACCGCCCAAACCATCCACCCCACCACAGCGGGGAAGAACCACGCGAAGCCCGCAACCGTGGCGATCGCGAAGGACACGGTGCCGAGTACGGTGCGGTCCTCCCGACCCAACGTGCGGTCGCCCGCGAGCGCCTCACCCAACGCTGCGCTGGCTCGCACGAACGGAGCCAGGTTGATCTGTCTCGGCATCTGGCCCAGGGCACGGATCTGCTGCTCCAACCGCTCGGGCAGCGTCCCCTCCGGGTCGAGCGAAGCCGTGGGCATCACCAACTCTTTTGACACCGCGTCCGGCAGGCTTGCTGTGCGGCCGGGCAACACGATCTCGGCAGACGAAGCGAGATCAGCGACGAACAAACCCTCGAGCTGCCTCGCAAAGCCTGTATCGAGAACGCCGACGTCTAGCTCCCAGTTCCCCATCAGGCTGGCCGAATTGAGGTTGCTCGACCCGACACGGCACCAGAGACCGTCCACCACCGAGGTCTTCGCGTGCATCATGGGTCCCTGCCACTCGAAGATGCGCACGCCCGCTTCCAGCAAGAACCGGTACCCCCCACGTGACAGGCTGCCAACGAGCGGCCAGTTGTTGTGGGCAGGGACGAGGATGCGAACGTCGACGCCCTGCTGAGCCGCGGCCCCGAGTGCCTCCGAAATCGAGCGCGGCGCGACAAAGTAGGCGTCGGTGATCCATATGCGCTCACGCGCTCTCGCGGCGGCCAGGTGAAGCGTTCGGTACACGCGCGTCTTGCCGGGTTCGCCCTCGATCAGCCAGACAGGGGTCTCGCCTGCATCGGACGGCTGGGGAAGCCCCTGCTCGAGGGCGATTGGCTCACCTATCTCGCTCCAGAGCGACTCGAAGGCCCGCGCCGCTGCCCGGGCGGCGGACCCACGGATCTCGATGCCGGTGTCACGCCAAGGCGCCTGCTTGGAGCTGCCGGCCCACTCGTTGCCGACACAGAACCCACCCACGTATGCGACCTCGCCGTCGATGGCGACGAGTTTTCGGTGATCGCGCTGCAACACACCCAGCGCGTTACCCAGGCCGAATGCCGGCCGGTTGAACGCGCGTACTTGCACACCTGCCTGACGCATCGGTTTCCAGTACTTGCGTGGGGTTGCCCAGCAGCCGAGCCAGTCGTGCAGCACAAGGACCGGTACGCCCTCCCGCGCCTTCCGGACGAGCGCCTCGCGGAAGGCACGGCCGACGCGATCGTCACGTACCAGATAGTTCTCGAAGTAGACGAAGCGCTGCGCTGAATCGATCGCCTCCAACCACGTGTCGAAGGTGTTCGAGCCCTCGAACTGGAGCCGTATGCGGTTCCCCTGCCAGGTAGGAGATCCCGTCGCTCGTTCGATCTCTGACCACGGGAAGCCCTCGGCGGGCCGCGGCGGCGCGGCGGCTGAGGGCTTCACCTGGGACGATCGATCACTCTGAGCGCAACGCCTCCATCGGGTCGATTCGCGTGGCTCGCTTCGCCGGCACGTAGGCAGCCAGCAGCGCCACTGACGCCAAAATCACGCCCACACCGAGGTACGTCCAGGGGTCGGTAGCCTCCACCTCGTAGAGCAGGCCGACGAGGAAGCGCGACAACGCCGCCGCCAGACCACCCACCAAAAGCGCAGCTCCCGCGAGCAGCACACCGTTGACCACGCTGAAAATGGCCGTATTGAGGCCGATTCCGAGGCCCAGCGTCAGTACGAAGGCGACCGTGTAACCGGGCGTCCGTAACAGGCTGCGTACTGCGTGCCGAAGGCTTCTCACCATGATGATCCCCTATCCCCGCATCCACATCACTCGGCACCCGGGCCGATCCCGGAGCCGCTTCATCGGACCAGAATGGCCCCAAGAGCCAAGAACGTCTTGAACGATTCCAACGTCGGCCGCGATGCTCCCAATTTCAAGTCGGGGCGACTCGCGGGTGGCCACCCACCGGCTGGAAGGCTGTCGGTCACTCTGTCAGGCGGCGCTGGAAGCGATAGCTGATAATCTTGTAGACCAGCTTCGCGACCAAGAAGTCGGGTGCATACAGCCCCGGCGTGGGCGCGAGCTCGACCACATCAGCCGCGATCACGTCTCGTTCCGCGAAGACCCGCTTGAGAAACCGGAGCGTGCGGTACCAATCGCCTCCTCCTGGCTCAGGGGTCCCCGTGGACGGCACGAGCGAGGGGTCGAAGTAGTCGACGTCGAAGGTGAGATAGACCTTCGGCCCCAGCGCATCCAGCGCCCGGTCCATCCAGGTGTCGTCCTCCCACATGTCATCAGCCCAGATGAGCGTCGAGCCGCTTGATGCGCGCGAAACGTCAATCTCTTCCTGGCTGACGCCTCGCACACCGACCGCGCACACGTCCGCGCGCTCCAGCACGCGCGTCATCGCCGACGCATGCGAATCGCGCGTGCCCTCGAACTCGCCGCGCAGATCGGCGTGCGCGTCCATCTGAAGAACCGTCAGCCGCTCCTCATGCCGTGCGGCCTGTGCGAGCACCGCCGGGGAGGAGATCGAATGCTCTCCACCAAGCATGACCAGAAAGCGATCACCGCACGCGTCAGCCACTCTGCCGTACGCACGCCCAAGCTCTTTCATCGCCGGCTCCGGGCCAGCCCGGGTGAGCTCGAGAGAAGGCAGCGTATGAACGCCGACCACGCTGCCCGGCTCGCAGTCGAACTCCTGATCGTGCAACTCGACGTGTCGCGAGGACTCTATGATCGCCCGAGGCCCGCGACGCGTTCCACTCCCCCATGAGGTGGTGGACTCGTAGGGCACTGGAAGTATGACGCCGGCAGACGACTCGAAAGCACCACCGACCTCGTCGAGGCCCAGGAAGGAATACGGCAGCTCCCACGGCAGATCCGCCAACTCCGGTGGCAAGCCCGGTGGAGCCGACGGGCCCATGCCCTCACTTCCACGCCCGGCTGCTTCCGGGTCTCGCCGATTCGGCACTACGAAGCTGCCCGTGCTAGAAGTTCTGCGGTCAAACCGTCTCGATCGGGCAGGTCAGTCCTTCGTCCGGAAGCTCGACGCCAGCATCACGGCACTCCTGGCAGAGGCCGTAGATCTCGAGCCGATGCCGCACAGGGGCAAATCCATGCTCCCGCCGCACACGTTTCTCCACGCCGTAGAGCTCATTGCTCTCGAACTCGTCAACTCTTCCGCAACTGAGGCAAATGAGGTGCTCGTGAATGGGGCGCACCGAGAGACGGTGCTCATACCGCTTGAAGCCCTCGCCGAAATCGTGCTCCTCGACCAGGCGGCTGCGGACGAGCAGGTCGAGGGTCCGATAGATGGTCGCCTTCCCGATCCGCTCACCGCGCGCACGCAGATCCTGCTCGATGTCATCGACCGAGAGGTGCTCGTCGGAGGCGAACACGACTTCCGCGACCGCTTCGCGCTGGTGCGTGACTGGAAGGCCCTGTTCGCGTAGGAAGCGCCCGAAAAGCCGGATGAACGGATGCGGCGCTAGCAGCGAACTCACGGGTGTGGCGTCTCGAAAAAGTCCATATCGACCTCCTCCAGCAATTGCTCGAACTTCTCGGCGGAGCCGAGGATCTCCACTTCGCGGGCTTCCCCAAGTCCCTCTCCGCTGCGGCGCACGACTCCCGCCATCACGCTGGGAAAGCGCTCGGGCGGCGCCTCGCCTTCCTGAGTGAACGACGCCTCGAACGTCACGCCCCCTCCGGTCTGCTCCGCGGTGTACGCAGCGGTGATTATCACGCGCCGGTCCTCACCGTCCAGAAAAGTACTCACAGCCACCAGACCCTGTTCCCGTCGTCCGCGCCGAACCGGAGGAAAAATCCACAGCCGGTCGACCGCGTCCGCGCCGAGGCGCTCGCGCACTCGGATGAGCAACCGGGGCAGCGCCTCCGGAACACCCGGGTCTGTCGATCGCTCTTTCGCTCCAGACTGCATCATCCGTCCCCGTTTTCTCCCTTGGCAGCGTCCCGCAACACCGCCTTGCGTGTCGCCCCCAACACCTTTTCGATCGCCTCGTCCAGCGGACCCGGCACCATCGCGCCAGACGCCTTCACATGACCCCCACCGCCGAAACGGCGGGCGAGCTTGTTTACATCCACCGGCCCACTGGAGCGGAACGACACCTTGATATCGCCTTTGCTGGTCTTGCGGAAGAGCAGCCCGACCTGGGTCCCCTCAATCGACCGAGGAACATCAACCATACCCTCGAGGTCGTCGGCGGTGGCATTGAGCTCGTCGACCACCTCGTACGGCACCGTCATCCACGAGATCCCGTGCTCTGCGTCGCACTCCAGCGTGTCCAGCGCATGGCGTAGAATCTGGTATCTCTTCAAAGGCGCGGCACCATAGACGCGCGCGTACACACTCTCGGGCTCAACCCCACGCTCGATCATGTCAGCGGCAATCCGGTGGCTCGCGGATGTAGAATTGGAGAACCGAAAGGACCCCGTGTCGGTCAGGACAGCTACGTAAATGCCGAGCGCGATGTGGTCGGTCCAAGGACCACCCGCCGCGTGCACCAGATCACATACCAGTTCCCCGGTAGCACAAGCTTCAGGGTCGCGGAACGAGATGCCCCCGATGGCGTGCTCTCCGGTTTGGTGGTGATCGATCACCAGAGTGGGAAGATCGCGGATGAGATCGCGCACGCGACCGATGCGTGGCACCTCACCCGTGTCCAACACCACGGCGAGGTCGGCTTGGTCGCATAGATCGCGCGCTCGGCGGGAGCCCGCTGGAACGATCCATTCTTCGCGCTCGATCAGGAAGCTGAGCGAGTCCGGGAAAAGCGTAGGATTGATGATCCAGACCTCGGTCCCGTTGGCGTGTAGCCACGAGGCCAAAGCCGCTTCCGAACCCGCCCCGTCGCCGTCCGCATTCAGGTGGGTCGTGAGTATCGCCCGACGCGAAGCCAGTAGAGCGTCCCTGGCCTCGTTGACCATCGCCGCACGCGCGCGTGGCGTCCGGTAGCTCAAGATGGTGTCCTGACCCTCGAGGAATAGATCAGAGAAGCTACCTCCAAGTCGCCGGAAGCCGCTACCGCCGCCACCGGCTTCGCACCTTGGCCCACGTGGACGCAAGGTGCACGAGATGCGACGAGGCCGTACCCACGATCTGTCCGCCCTCGAGAGCCGCAAGCAGTGCCTCTGGTCGGTTCGGGTGTGGCGGCACTACGGCGTACGCCCTACCCAGCTCGCCTAATGTGTGCGCGTCGGAGCCGGCTCCCATCAACCGTCCGTGGCGCGCGGCCAACTGCTCGGCGAGCTGGTTCTGCCGCGGTTTGTGCAGGCGCGCGTTGAAAACCTCGACGATGTCACAGAGGGGGGCCAAGGTGTCCGCCAAGCGCCCCTCTCCTCCCTTACCGCCGGCGTAAGGGTGGGGAAGATATGGGATCCCGCCTTGATCGCGGATGCGTTCGATGGTCTCTCTAGCCGGTGTACCCTTAGGGATCTGTTCGGACAGATACAGCCCGATCACGTCGATGCCTTCTGCGGTCTTCACCTCTTCACCTGGAATAATCCGATCCGGGTGCGCCTCGGCCATGCGCAGCGCCACGTGCAATTGGTTGTGGTCGGTGATCGCAATCCGGCCGAGCCCCTTCGCGAGCGCGCGCTCCAGCACTGCCTCGGGATCCGAAAGGCAGTCCCAGCTGCCCTCGGTGTGCAAGTGCAGGTCGATGCGCATCGTGGCCTCTTCGTTCAAGCCGTCGCGCAGTTGCCGCAGGACCTCGACGGCCGCGGCGTGCAGTTCGTCGGGCGCGCCGTCGTTGCTGATGACGAAGTCGGACTTCGCTCGCTTCGCGACGGGATCCATCTGCGCGGCCATCATCCGGCGTGCATCGTCTGAGCTGACGCCTCGCAATTCCACAAGGCGGCGAAGTCGCTCGTCGTCCGGCGCATCGACGAGCACCACGCGGTCGAAATCGCCTTGCCGGTCTACCTCGAAGAGCAGCGGGATCTCAGATACGACGAGCGTCGCGCCCTCCGCGGTCCGTTCGGCCAGCCATTGATCGCGTAGCTGCCAGATGATGGGGTGCAGGATGGACTCGAGCCGCTTCAGCGCCTCGGCGTCCGAAAATACCAGTTCGCCCAGGCGCGGCCGGTCGAGCTCGCCGTCCGCGGTCAGCAGTTGCTCATCGAACGCCTCCAGAACGGCGTGAAGACCAGGCGTACCGGGCTCCACGGCGCGCCGAGAGAGCTCGTCCGCGCTGACCACCGGCACGCCCGCAGCCCGCCAGACTTGCGCGACCGTCGACTTGCCCGATGCAACGTTCCCGGTCAACGCGACACTCAGCATGTGTCGTGTGAGGCTCGAGTCGACGAGGTCCAGTGAGCGTCGTTTATCGGCGTCTGCGCGGTCGCGGCGTCACGACTGAAAAGTCGTCTTCCGTGGAGCGTGTTCGGTCGGGTCCCAAGGAGATGATCGCCACCGAGTCGGCCCAGACGCGCAGCTGATAGCGCGAGCCCCAGGGATCCATCTTGTAGTCGTCGACCGGATACCGCCAGTCGAGCCATCCAGACCAATCGCGTCGGTCTGGCAGCTTGCCCGCAAATGCCTCGTGCTCCACTACGTGCTATCCCACCTGGGCCATTTCTCCCTTAGAAGTCCACTTGACGATCGGAGCCATGATGGGCCGTGCGGCATTCTCAATCGCCTGGCGTGAGTCCGGGAAGTAGTACGCCGATACGACACCGAGCACGATGAGCAGGAGCAGTCTAGCCACTCACCCTCCGCTTCATCTGTCCTCTCATGTCCGCCGTCCAGCGTAGGTATCGTTCGAGTTCCTCGTCGCTAGGGATCGCGCCGGCATCCCCGTACGCAGTCTCCATGCGCCAGCGCATGTAGGCGCGGGGGGGGACCGGAAGAAAAGGAGGCCGACGGTACCAATCACGAGCACGAAACGCCCATGCGTTGCTGAGCATGTAGGGGATCGTCCGGGGGCGCCTCAGCGCTAGGCCGGCCATCTTCGAGTACAGCGACAGATCGTAGTCCTCCGCGGCGGAGATCGGCCCCCAGCAGGCAAGCCGATGCCCGAATCTAGGTAGCCCGTTGCGGCACCACAACGATTATGTAGGCTGTTGGCTACATATGTTTTCTGTCCGTGCACGGTTCATGCCGCTACCCTGGCGCCTCCTTCAAACCGGCTTGATGCATGCCGAACCGGCTATCCGAAGAAACGAGTCCGTACCTGCTGCAGCACGCAGAAAACCCAGTCGATTGGTACGCCTGGGGGGAAGAGGCGCTATCGCGGGCCCTCGAGGAGAACCGCCCAATCTTGCTCTCCATAGGTTACTCGGCCTGCCACTGGTGCCATGTAATGGAGCGCGAGTCGTTCGAGGACGAGACGGTGGCGGCGCTCATGAAGGAGCTCTTCATCAGTATCAAGGTCGACCGGGAAGAGCGACCGGACATCGATCAGATCTACATGAAGGCGGTACAGGCCATGACCGGGAGCGGCGGATGGCCACTCACCGCGTTCCTCACACCGGAGGGTGTACCGTACTACGGAGGCACCTACTTCCCGCCGGTGCCTCGGCATGGCATGCCGTCGTTTACGCAGGTCCTGAGAGCGGCCGGGGACGCGTATCGCGACCGCCCTGATCAAGTGCGCAGTGCGGGAACCCGCCTGATCGAGGCTTTGAAGCAAGCCGCCGGCTCGACGACTGAGTCCGACACCGGTAGCACAGGGGCGTTGGAAGGCGCATACCGGGGGCTTGCGAGCCAATATGATTCCGTGCACGGCGGGTTCGGCCGGGCGCCGAAGTTTCCGCAACCCGTGACGCTTGAGCTGCTGATGCGGCATCACGTGCGGACAGGCGAGCCCGCGGCATTGGAAATGGCAGAGCACACGCTTCGTCGCATGGCTGCTGGGGGGATGCGAGATCATCTGGGTGGTGGATTCCACCGGTACTCGGTCGACGAGCGCTGGCTCGTGCCTCACTTCGAGAAGATGCTGTACGACAACGCCTTGCTGGCCCGAGCTTATCTCGACGCGTACAGGCTCACCGCTTCCGAAGATCTGCGCGACGTTGCGGAGCACACGCTGGACTACATGGCGACGGACCTACGCGCGCCGGAAGGCGGCTTCTACGCTGCGCGGGACGCCGACTCGGAAGGCGTGGAGGGGGCCTTCTACGTATGGACCGTGGAGGAGATACGAGACGCTTTGGCCGGATCCCCCGAAGCGGAAGACGCGGAGCTGTTCAACCGTGCCTATGACGTCTCGCCGTCCGGAAACTTCGAGGGGCAGAACATCCTGCATCTGCCGCACGACCTGGCCGTCATAGCCCGCTCCGAGGAGCTCAAGGAGTCGGATCTGGCTGAACGAATGCGCGCCGCACGTACGACGTTGCTGCGGGCCCGTGCAAGCCGCGAGGCACCGTTCAGGGACGAAAAAATCCTGGTCTCCTGGAATGGGATGGCGATTCGAGCGTTCGCGGAAGCGGGTGCCACGCTCGGCCGCTGGGATTACCTGGACATCGCTACGCAGGCGGCCGACTTCCTGTGGACCGAGTTGCGCCCAGGGGGTGAGCTCCGGCGCGTCTTCAAGGACGGTGAGAGCAAGATTCCCGCCTTCCTGGAAGACTTCGCCGCTCTGGGCAACGCGTTGCTCTCGTTGCATGCGGCCTCGCTCGATCCGCGTTGGCTCGTTGCGACCAGAACGCTTTGCGAAGACATCCTCGGCCGATTCTTGAGCGCCGAGGACGGCCGGCTCTACGATACGCCCGACGACGGTGAGCGCCTGATCTTCCGGCCGCGAGACCCCATGGACAACGCTACTCCGTCTGGAGTCTCCTTGGCCGCCGAGCTGCTGCTGCGCGCTGGGCACGTATTCGACCACGCGCGGTACCGCGATCTGGGGCTGGCGATCATCGGGGGGGAGGCCGCGGTGTTGAAGCGCTTCGGCACCGCTTTTGGAAGGATGCTGTCGACCGCCGACCGGTCCGTCGCGGACCCCATCGAAGTAGCGATCATCGGGGACCGAGCGGCAGACTCCACCCGAGAGCTCGTGCAAGCGGCACACGAAGGTTTCGCGCGAAACCTCACCATCGTCGGGCGCGCGCCCGAGGAGTCCGTCACAGGCGTGCCGTTGCTCGACGATGGGCGCGGCCTCGTGGGCGGTATTGCCACCGCTTATGTGTGCCGCGGCTACAGTTGCCGGCAACCGGTGACGAGGCCCGAACAGGTCCGGGATCAGATGGCATCACTTGCCTAGCAGGGTGGGGGCTTCGTCAGCCCTGCCGGTGGGCCCGCAGCCGGCTATCTTCCTGAGTTGAAAGGAACACCCAACTCGGACGATATGGCGACCCAAGAGAAAGAGGCTCTGGAAGCTCACGATCTGGCAGGGCTCTCCTCCGAACAGCTCCTGCGCTTCTACCGCACGATGGTGACGTCGCGGCGCCTCGACGACCGAGAAATCAGTCTCAAGCGCCAAAACAAGATCTTTTTCCAAATCTCGAGCGCGGGTCACGAAGCCATCGGCGTCGCGGTTGCCGAGCACTGTAAGCCCGGACACGACTGGTTCTTCCTCTATTATCGGGACCGCGCCGTCACGTTGGCGCTGGGGCAAAAGCCCCTGGACCACTTGCTTCAAGCCGTGGGTGCGGAAGCCGACCCGTCCACGGGTGGTCGGCAGATGCCAGACCACTACGGCGACGTGCGCTACAACATCCCCAACACTTCGTCACCGACGGGTACGCAGTTCTTGCAGGCCGTGGGCGCGGCCGAGGCCTCGACCAAGATTCCGAGCATCCCGGGGCTGCGCGAGCGAATCGAGAAGTTCGAGGACGACGAAATCGTCATCGTGTGCGCCGGCGACGGCGCGACGTCCGAAGGCGAGTTCTGGGAGTCGCTCAACTCGGCGTGCAACCTCGAGCTGCCGATCGTCTACGTGATCGAGGACAACGGTTACGCGATCTCGGTACCCGTGGAGGTGCAGACAGCCGGTGGCAGCATCTCGAAGCTAGTGGCCAGCTTCCCAGGTCTACACATCGTCGAATGTGACGGTACCGATGTCGTCGACTCGTATCGGGCGGCAGGTGAAGCCATCGCCTACGCGCGTGCGCGCAAAGGCCCAGCCTTCATTCACGCGCACTGCACGAGGCCGTATTCGCACTCGATGTCGGATGACGAGCGCGCCTACCGCACGGAGGAAGAGCTGGCTGTGCAGGAGGCCCGCGACCCCCTCACGGTGACGCGAGCTTTGCTCATCTCAGCGGGTATCGCGACCAGCGCGGAGCTCGATGCTATGGAAGCTGAGGTCGAAGCCGAGGTCGCCGCAGCGGCCGACGAGGCGCTCGCTTCACCGCAGCCGGACCCCAGCACGGCGATGCGCCATCTGTATTCGGAGGATGTGGACCCGACTTCCTCGGACTTCGATACCGAGGACGAGCCGCAGTACGCCGGCGACAAGTTGCTTACCATGGTCGACCTCCTGAACTCGTGCCTGCGCGAGGAGATGGAACGTGATCCACGCATCCTCCTTTTCGGCGAGGACGTAGCGGACGTTTCGCGTGAGGAGGCGTTGGGCCAAGTCAAAGGCAAAGGTGGCGTCTTCAAGGTCACGCATGGCCTTCAGCAGCAGTTTGGCTCGGAGCGCGTGTACAACACTCCGCTCGCGGAGGCGAACATCGTCGGGCGGGGGATCGGGCTTGCGCTGCGCGGCCTGAGGCCCGTCGTCGAGATCCAATTCTTCGACTACATCTGGACCGCGATGATGCAGATCCGGAACGAGCTCGCGACCATGCGCTACCGGTCGAACGGCACGTTCTCGGCTCCGATGGTGATCCGCACCACGTACGGCGGTTACCTGAAGGGTGGAGCTATCTACCACTCGCAAACCGGCGAAACGATCTTCACGCACTGTCCGGGATTGTACGTCTGCATGCCGGCCACAGCGGAAGACGCGAACGGTCTGCTGCGCACCGCAATCCGTTGTGACGACCCGGTGCTCTTCCTGGAGCACAAGCACCTCTACCGCCAGGTCTACAACAAGGGGCGCAATCCCGGACCCGAGTACATGATCCCGTTCGGAAAAGCGAAGGTCCGACGGGAGGGCTCGGACATCACCGTGGTCACGTGTGGCGCGCTGGTCAAACGTAGCCTCGACGCCGCAAGATTGGCATCGGAGCAGAACGGAATCGAGGCGGAAGTGATCGATCTGCGCACCGTGAAGCCGCTCGACATGGAGCGCATCGCCGACTCGGTGAAAAAGACCAACAAGGTCATGATCGTGCACGAGGACAGTCTGTCGTGGGGCATCGGATCGGAGATCGCGGCCCGCATCGCAGACGAGCTCTTCCCATGGCTCGACGGGCCCATAAAGCGCGTAGCGTCGATGGACACATGGGTCGCCTACGCGCCACAGGTCGAGAACGCCATCCTGCCGCAAACCCCCGACGTGCTGGCCGCGATGATCGAGTTGGCAGCGTACTAGATACGCACTCCGCGCCAGCGTTCCGCGGGCGTCCAGCTACTTTGGCCCCGCCTAACGCAGCGTGATCTCCCCGGCCGCCAACTCCACCAGCCCCAGGTGCTCGATGGTGAGCGTCACGAAGTAGTCGCCGTCATCGGCGTCGATTGCGAAGTCTTGCGAGACCAACTCCTCGGCACCGCCTCCGAGCTGGAAGATGCGCAGCGGCCGCTGGCACCCTTGGAAGAGGTCGAACGCACTCCATATCAGCGGCCCGCCGCGTTCGCTGTAGACCCGTGGCCGGAACATGCAGTTGCCGCCAAGGATGCCGGTCTGGGCATCGAAGTCCGTCTCGTTCATCACGGTGAGCGTCACTTCTACTTCATGGTCCCCGAGGAATCGCACGCTCGCGGTCATCAGAATGCCATCCGCCCGGTACTCGTCCACTAGCTCGGTCTGGGGACCGGTGGGGGCCGTCGGGGACTCACACGCGGTGGTGGCGAGTAAGGCGAGCGCAGCACACAGCTGTTGGAGACCCTTGGGCCGTATCGGACGAAGCATGTAAGACCACCGTTGGACGTTGTGCTTGTATAACGTACTCGCCGGTGTTGTTGTGACACCGACGCGTCAGAAGTCTGAGGGCTCCACAGGAACCTGAATCTTGAACGCGCGCGGGTCACGTACCTATCTAGCAACTCGAACCGGGCGGTATTGCGTCCAAGAAGGACAGGCGCGGCACTCCCACACCATGACCTCTCGAGGCCCGAGAGATGCGAAGAAACACCACTGGCTATGGGAGCCCAAGAACGTGATGTGCTCGCCCAGATCGTCCGTCAGGGCATGCTTCTGGTGGCCATGGGGGTCGTCGGAGGCCTCGTGATCTCGCTGGCGGGTGCGAGACTCGTAGCCGGCATCTTGGTCGGCGTGGAAGCCACCGATCCTGTCGTCTACGCCGGAGTGACCTTGCTGCTCGTCGTTGTCTCCGGGGTCGCCAACTTACCTACCGGCCAGGCGCGCCGCCACGCTGGACCCCGCACGGGCCCTAAGAGGGGACTAGCCAGCCCTTTGCGTGCCCGGCGCGGGCGACCTAAGGTGCGGGCATGACTACTCGACGATCTCTCCCGGCTCTCGCGCTCGCCCTGTTGGTGAGCTGTGCTTCTCCTGACTCTCAGGGCGTCGCCTACGTCGGCGCGACCGTGTGGGATGGCACCGGGTCGGCTCCGGTTCCGGGCGTCACCATCGTCGTGGATAGCGGTCGCATCACCGCAATCTCGACCGGCAGCGCGCCCTCCGGCACGCAGGTCGTGAGCCTCGAGGGCAAGTTCGTAATCCCGGGTCTCATCGACGTGCACGCGCACGTGAGCGGCCGCTGGGCACCTGAGGGGGTCACGGATGAGGCAGACCGCATCCGCGGCGACCTCGAGCTCTTCGCCAAGTACGGTGTCACTACGGTGAACAGCCTGGGCGATGGCGAAGCGGCCATCGCGGTCCGCGACGCCGCATCCCCGACCGACCCCCGTGCGCGACTGCTCGCATCGGGCGCCGTAGTCGCAGGGGACGAAGCAGCCGCGGTACGCGCGGCGGCGATCTCGAGGGCCGACGCCGGCGTCGACTGGTTGAAGCTGCGCGTCGACGACAATCTGGGCTCGAGCCAAAAGATGCCGTGGGACGCCGTGCAGGCGGTCCTCGACGTCGGTGAAGAGAGAGGCCTGCGTGTCGCAACGCACCTGTTCTATCTGGATGATGCGAAGCGGCTGCTCGAGATGGGTACCGGCATGGTGGCGCACTCGGTGCGCGACACCGACGTGGACGACTCGTTCATCAACGCGCTGATCACTAACGACGTGTGCTACGTGCCGACGCTCACGCGGGAAATCAGCACGTTCGTATATGCGGAGCGGCCTGGCTTCTTCGACAACGACTTCTTCACCGAGCTGTCGGACCAGCGAGAAATCGCCCGGGTTAGCGAGCCAGCCTTCATGGAGCGGATGAGGGAGAGTCCGGCGGCTGCGGGCTATCGCGTAGCACTTCAGCAGGCTCTAAGGAATCTCAAAACGCTCGTCGACGCCGGCGCACCCGTCACGTTCGGCACCGACGCCGGGCCGGCCGCTCGCTTCCCGGGGTTCTTCGAGCACCTCGAGCTGGCAGTCATGGTCCGCGCGGGTATTAGGCCGGATCAGGCGCTTTACGCGGCCACGGGCCAGGCGGCAGCATGCCTCGGTCTGGAGGACGTCGGCACACTCGAAGTCGGCAATTGGGCTGACTTTCTAGTGCTCGCTTCTTCGCCGATGGACGACATCACGAATACCCAAACCCTCGAACAGGTGTACGTCGCGGGTAAGCCGCTGCGCTGATCGATCAACTCTGCGGGTACGCCGTCGCGTTGACGGCGGATGGATGGGGTCCTTCCGACACGAGTTAGCGCGCGTCGTCGCACCTGCGTGTCCATACTACGATCACGCCGCAGCGCGTTCCGAGTCGGGTGAATCGTTGCGGCACCTGGCCAGGCGTCGGGTACATCTCGACTGCCTCGATCTCGTGCGGCGGGATCAGTTCGTCCAGAGAGGGGACCTGCTCGCCCGCTTCCGGCTTGATGCCCTCGATGGTGAGCGCATCAGGCGTGTCTCGCGCGCGCCCAACCCGAACCATCTGGCCGTCTACGTATAACGACGGGTAGCAACGCTCGCCGTTCCCGAGCGTCAAGCGCGTGAAGACGATCCGCCTCCTGAGGTCGCCGCGGAGCGGATCGGTGAAGCTACGCACTCCGGGTGCACGCTCGAGCAAATCGCTCGTTCTCGCGGCGGCGACGGCGTCGATGTCGTCCCTGCGCAGGAAGAGACCCGGGCGCGAGATCGCCCTGGCGTAGAAGCCTTCGCGTTCGAGCGAAGGCACGCGGCCCTCGACGACCACCAAGACGGGTGCGATCTCGATGGCCTCGGACGGGAGCAGGATTTCCACTCGCTTGGTACCCTCGCTCAGATCCAGCGCGTCACTCACCGCGCCTGTGTATCCGAGGCGCTCGACGCTCAAGTACGCGACCGGCACACCATCGTCGAGCACCATGCGGAACTCACCCTCCGCGGTTGAGAGGTCGGTGGCGACGACTTCGCCGTCCTCGTCGAGCAGTTGGACCGCGACATCCCGCAGCGGCCGCCGACTTTCTCGATCCAGCACGGTGCCCACGATCGCGGGCTTCAGGACACCAGGCACCGCCAAAGGGCGCACCGGTGGGGGCGGAAGCGTGAGGTCGATTTGGGCAAAGGCCTCAGACAGAACACGCGCTTCCACCGACTCCGACCGTGATCCGCCACGGGATGCCCGAACGCGGGTCACACTCTCCCGGGCATCGCACAAGACGTACCCGCCGTACTGATCGGACATGTCGGTGATGGGCTGGTTGTCGGGGCCGACCGCGTCGAGGACCTCCACGATGGCCCCGGCGATGGCGAGTCCCGCTCGCGAACGCACACGACACCCACGAGCGCACCCGCGCCGCGCTCGCCACAAGAGAGCGCCAAGAGCGTCTCCCATCGCGGCACCGCGAGATCTACCTCGAGCTGATCACCAGACTCCGCCACGATCGTGCTCCAGCCCGGAGTCACCCCTAGGGAGTCGAGTCAAGGGTGGCTGAACGTCAGGCGGTGCATGCCGGGTTGCACATCGGGCAACTCGAAGCGCCCCGAGAGGTCCGAGGTCGTCCGTACCGACCTGCCCGCGATCCTCACCTCCGCTCCCGGCAAGACACTGCCGGAGACGCTGTGGAACACGATCCCGCTCACCGTCGCCGGCACGATGTCCGGCGACCGGTCCACCGGCCTCCTCCTTCCAGCACTCGGCCCACGATCCTCTGGGCCGCCAAAGGGCCATGCCAAGGCCCTAGAGCCAGCAACGCTAGCCCAGGGATCCATCGCCTATCAGCGCTCAGCACTACCATGCGGTCTCAACCCGCTGGGCCCTCCAGCAAGTTCTCCAAGTCGTACACTCTCCCGTCCTTCACTACGACACGCACGTCGCGAACATTTCGGATATCCGAAAGCGGATCGCCCGCAAACACAACCAGGTCTGCGAGCATGCCAGGACGCACCCGACCGAACTCTGTCTCGTACCCCAGCGCTTCGGCCGACACCGACGTCGTCGCCCTCATCACGTCGCCGGCAGACATACCCCCGTAACGGACCATCGCCTCCATCTCGGCGATGAGGCTGAGGCCCTGTGGAATGATCGGGGAGTCGGTGCCCATCACGACGACGCCTCCAGCCACAACCACGCGTCGCCCGAGCGAAGCCATATCGCTCACCATCCGTCGCTGGGTATCGAGGTCTCCGCGCGCCCGGCCACGATTGATGGAGTCGCCGAAGAAAACTGGAATCCGTGGATCGTCCAGCAGCGTGGCATCGTCCGCCACGAGCACGCCGAAGGAGCCGTAGATGCCAACCGTCGGGGTTATGGTCATGCCCGAGCGTGCCAGCAGCTCCACCACGTCCTGATAGCTACGACCGAGGCTGGACACCTTTGTCGAGTACCCGCGCCGGCTCGTGCCCTGCACGTGTTCGACCCCATCCGCGCCGTTCGCAACCGCGGGATAGAGTTCGTGGGACGTGACCGGAATCCCCATGGCGTGTGCCTCCCGAATCACCCGGCGCTGCATCGCGTCGGACAGACGCACGTAAGTCTTGACGACGTCGTAGGGCATTGCGCCTGCCTGCTCAAGCACGAGCTCGACCTGCGCGGAGCTCGCGAGCCCACCGCCTCCGTCATAGTAGATACGGCTCCCATCCACCGGGCTCCCCGTGCCGAACACTCGCGGTCCCAGGCGGCGCCCGATCGCGATCGACTCTCGCGCCTCGGACACCTGATAGGCGTCGGCAGCCGGCGTGCGGATTGTGGTCACGCCGTACGACAACCAGAGCCGACCGAGCTGCTCACCGGAGGAGAGCCCGCCGTGCGTATGCATCTCGATGAGTCCGGGCGAAACGACACCATCCGACGCATCTACGACCCGGCCACGGTGCAGATCAGCGTCATGCGCGTCCACGCGTACGATCCGGTTCCCGTCGATGACGATGTCTACGTTGCGACGCAACTCATCGGACACGCCGTCGAATAGAGCACCCGCATGCACCACCACCCGGTCGCTCAAGAGCTCCCGCCGCCAGGTCAGTGGGACCGGGATATCCTCGATGCGTCCGTCCTCGAGCCACACGCGACGCAGCGTGCCCGTCGTCAGGTAGACGATCGATCGGGAATCGCCCACCCACGTCGGGTCGGCGGTGAGCTCGTTGTTCAAGCGGACCGGCGGCCCGATGGCTTCGCCGTCGCGTGCGACTGGCACAACCCAGAGCACGCCCGCCGACGCATACGCGATCATCTGCCCGTCGGGGCTAAACAGCGGGCCGTCGGTGGATCGCGAGCCGACCGACGCGTGGGGTAGGAAGTCGAGCCAGCGCTCGTTTACCTGCTGAGCCGGTGCTTCGTCGTCCGAGTCCTCGGCGGCGATCCTCGGCACTGGAATCAACAGCGCGCGATTCACGCCTTCGCGGAAGCGCGACGAGTACGGCTCTAGCGCCGAAACACCGATATAGAGACCGTCGGGCGACCAACTCGCTCTACCAGGATTGTTCAAACCGCCGCGCAGCGTCCGTTCTCGTCCGGTAGCGACCGAAATGACGTTGATCGCGCCCCCGCCCCGCTCACCTCGGGCGGAGAAGGCTATCTCGGTCCCACTCGGCGACCATACCGGGCGATCTCCCCCGTTTTGAGTGAGCTGCTGCAAGTCACCCGAAGCGACGTCATGGATCCAGATCTGGAGTGATCCCGAGCGGTCCGACGCGTAGGCCAGACGGGACCCGTCAGGCGACCACATCGGGTGCACTTCTACGAACGAGTCGTCGGTGAGCCGGACCGGGTCGTCCCCGATGGGCATGACCCACAGGTCGCCGAGCGCTGAGAAGGCCACACGTTCCCCCTCCGGCGACACCGACGGAGCGACGATACCTCGCACCGCATGAATGCCGGTGTCGTCGAAGTCGCGCAGCGCCTTCCTGTAACTCGGGCGGTCAAGCGTCACCGTCGCCGAGAACTCGATGTCCGACGCAGAACCACCCTCGGCGGACCTCGCACGTAGCTTGCCGTCAGCGGTGTAGAGCAGCCGCCCTCCGGTCCAGGAGGCGCGGAACGGGAATACGTCCTCGTTCGCACTGCTCACGCGGTGCCCCATACCCTGGCTCGGGCTCGCCGGCGCAACAAAGAGCTCGCTGCTGCCGTACGACTGAGCGTTGTACGAGATCTGCCTGCCGTCCTCGCTCCAGGAGGGAGCGAAGAGGGTGGTCCCCTGACGATCCTGCGCATCGATGACCAGCTGGTGCTCTCCGGTCGAAGACCGGACCCAGACCCCAACTCCCGGACCGTCCACCACGTACGCGACACGCCCCCCACTCGGCGCGTACGCGGGAGCGTACTCGTTGCCCGAACCATCAGTCAGCTGGCGCACCGCCCCGCTCCCGACGGTGACTTCCCAGATGTCGTAGGTACCGGCTCGATCTGAAGAGAAGACGACTCGGTTCCCGTCCGGAGACCAATACGGCTCGCGATCATCAAAAGGACCCGACGTAATCTGACGCAGCCCCGAGCCGTCCGAAGCCACGACCCAGACGTCGTACGTCCCGGCCCAATAGGCCTGGAAAACGATACGGGCGCCGTCAGGCGACCAGTGTGGCTGACGCGCATCCCCTTCGGCGTCCGTCAGCGCGGTCGCTTCACCACCGCCCGCCGGCAAGGTCCAGATGCGACCGAGCGCATCCATCGCGATGGTGCGGCGGTCGGGCGAGAGCGTGGCCGCCATGTTGGTGCCCTCGTGAATCGTCACCTCGATGTCGACCGGGGCCGATGCCTCGAACGCGGAGGTGAGGCCGAGCGCAGAGCACGCCATCAGTGCGGCGAGAGCGGTGCGTAATGCGGTTCCACGGGTCACGGATCTGCTCCTGAAAGGCGCGATCAAGCCAGACCCGCAATAGGCCGACCGACGCCGAGACCCGCAAGCGATACTGTGTGCCGATCATACAGCCTTTGCGGCGCCCAGAACCGCGTCGAAACGGGGCCACATGCGAAAGCGCCGGCCCGAGCAGCCGACGCCCCACGTTCGTTGGTCATAGGTCCGACCACGCCTGTGAGTGGCGTGTCCTACCTGTTCAGAGACCGTCTAGGTCGACGGCAACGCGTACCTCTCCAGGTAGTTCAGGTCGAACTCGTCGTACCTGACCACGTAGACGCATCCGTTTCCGAAGCCGATGACACGATTGCCGTTGTCGAGCGTGATCGTCGCGGTCAGGAAGCCGGCGCGGTCGAAGATGTCGTACGTGGAAGGTTCACCAGCCTCGACATGTCGACGCACCCAGGCCCGGTTGAGCGGATCGACGAGCACGGTACCCGAGTAGATCGGGGGCTTCCTGTCCGGCCAATCGTATTGGTCGATCTCGCGCGGGCTCCCTCCCCCGCCACCCCGTTGGAAGCCCATCTGTATTTCGCCGTTGCTGATGTCGATCCTGATTCCGATGCCACCACCGCTGCGTCCCTGCGCTGCGAGGTACTCCTCCTTTTCCGCAGTACGGATGCGCACCGCATCGAACGGCTGCGGGGCACCACGGACCGTCGTGCCATCCGCGCCGAACCACTCGAGGCTGTAGTCGCCAGTCCGCACCACAACGACCGAGCCGTCAGCGGCCACGCCCCAGGCGTCCTGAGGCGAGAGTGGGATCGGGCTGATCTCTACGTTACGGTTGTTCGCGCCGCCAGACTCGCTGCGCCTCACGTCTTGCCGTTTCACCCTTGCCACGGTGTCGATGGCTTGCCGAATGCCTGCGATGCGAAGAATCCCCACGGAGTCGGCCCACGGTCCGCCGAAACCGACTCCAACGGCCTGCACATAGACATGGCCGGATGCGTCTACTGCTCGCGGAAGGACCACCACCAGTGGGCTGTCACCATTGGGGCGGGGATCACCGGTCGCGATCGGCCTTGTGTCGACAAAGGCGAGATCCGCATCGAGGGTGGTGAGTCGGCCGTTGCCGAGATCGACCAGCAGAGTCGAGCCTCCGGGCAGAGCCCAGACGCCGTCCGGCTGTTGGTACTCTTCGGGACCCTCCCCTTCCCGGCCGATGACGACTCTGGTGCCCGCATCCATGTCGAGCGCATAAAGCGCATTGCTGAGCGGGTCAGCCACGAGCACCCGGCCGTCCGGGAGCTCCCGAACTGACCCGATCGTTCCAAAGTCCTCCGGGAACACCGCGGTAGGTGCGCCGAGCGTGGCCTGTGCCCTCGCGTGTGATGGTACGAGTATCACGATTGCGGTGAAGAGGGCTGCGAGCATGCGCGAACTTGACTGAGACTGTACCATCGAGTGTATCGCTCCGATCGAGTTGCGGTGACTTGGAGACTATAAGTGTAGATACAACTCGAAGCCCAAGTGGGTGCTTCTCTCACCGACGTCGGCGCGGTTGCACCGTAAAGCCAGCCCGCTTCCCCAACCTAAAGACTCATGCGCCGGTATATAACTGAACTGATCGGTACGTTCTTTCTCGTCTTCACGATCGGCATGACCGCGGTCGCTGGACTGGCTGCGGCGCCCATAGCGATCGGGTGCACACTCATGGTGATGGTCTATATGGGCGGTCACATCTCCGGAGCGCATTACAACCCGGCGGTGAGCGTTGCGATCTTTCTACGAGGGGCGCTCGACGGATCCGATCTGCTCCCCTACATCGCTGCGCAGATTCTGGGCGCGCTGCTCGCGGGGGGAGCCGTTCTTCTCATCACGGGCTCGACCTTCGCGCCCGCCCCCGGAGCCGACTACGGCGCGGTCCCCGTCCTGCTCGCGGAAGTCCTAGTCACGTTCGCGCTCGCGCTCGTGATCTTGAACGTGGCCACGTCCAAGGCGACGGAGGGGAACCCCTACTACGGTCTGGCCATCGGCTTCACAGTGCTCGCGGGCGCGTATGCGGTCGGCCCCGTCTCGGGTGGCGCATTCAACCCGGCAGTCGGCATCGGACCCGTCCTGGTGGACGTGGTCTTAGGCGATGGCTCGATGGGGAACCTGTGGTTCTACATCATCGGGCCCCTGGTCGGCGCCGCGTTGGCTGTGCCGGTGTTCCGGATGCAGAACCCGGAGGGCTCGGAAGGCTGACCTAGATGGCGTAGCACAGCATGCTACGAATCGGCGGTCGTTCTCAGCTCGGTCCAGCCCTCCTCGGTGCTCCATGACATCACCGGGGGCGCCACCCGCCCGGGGCAGGACTCGGCGGTGTGGTCGAGCTTCCGCTCCAATTCGAGCAGCCGATGGGCGGGCCAGTACGAGTCTCCCGGCGTGACTCGGAGTAGATCGAAGTCCGTCGAGAAGTGGTAGACCCACACGATGTCGGACCAGCGATCTCCCTCCCTGACCGTGACACGGATCTGGCGTTCACCGGCGTCCACTCCGACCGTCTCGTTGTACGGTAGGCCGGTTGCCATGTTCACGTCGGTGGGTGGGAAGACGAGGTATCGCAGTGCCCCCCCCGCGGGAGCAATCATTGCGCTGCCGGTTGCCGTCTTCTCGGTCTGGCTATTGGTCCCGTCGATCGTGATCGCGATACCTCTCGAGGTGATGATCACCATCCCACTCGTTCTCCTGGTGCTCCTGGCAATTGTGCTGTCCAGCCACAGGCTGCGCGACCGCGTACCCGGCTTCCTCATGGACACCTTGCTCGGCACGGTGGGGTGGTTCGCATCCATCCTCTATCTGCGCCTTTTCAACCGGAGGCAATTGGACCTGGGCTCCATGAGCCGATTGCCGGATGAGGACTAGTGGGCGGAGGACCTAGGCTACACTCCTCGGCACTCGAATCGAGTCCACCATTCGCTGCACATGTTCGGGTGGCTCAGGTGTGAACCGTGATACCGTCATCGTCACCGCGAAGTTGAGCAACATGCCCACGGTGCCGATTCCTTGCGGGCTGATGCCGAACCACCAGTTGTCGGTGTTGCTGAGCTCGGGATGCATGAGCGTGAACCACACGATGTACGCCCCCGTGAGCGCGATGCCCGAGATCATGCCGAGAATCGCGCCTTCCCGGGTGGTGCGCTTCGAGAAGATGCCGAGAATGATGATCGGGAAGAAAGACGACGCCGCCAGGCCGAAGGCAAACGCGACCACCTGCGCGACGTAGCCGGGTGGATGGGTACCCAGATAGCCCGCAAACAGCACTGCGGCTGCGGCTGCGAGGCGCGCCGCAAGAAGCTCTCCGCGCTCGCTGATTTCGGGCATGAGGGACCGCTTCAGTAGATCGTGACTAACCGCCGACGACACCACGAGCAGGAGACCCGCCGCGGTTGATAGAGCAGCCGCCAGACCACCCGCCGCGACGAGTCCGATCACCCAGTTGGGCAGCTCGGCGATCTCGGGGTTCGCGAGCACGATGATGTCATTGTCTACGGTAAGCTCGTTCTCCATGGGAGAGTTGGGCCCGACGAATTGGATTCGTCCGTCCCCGTTGAGGTCTTCGAACCTTAGCAGGCCCGTATCCTCCCACTTGGTGAACCACTCTGGGACCTCCGAATACGGAGTCTCCGAGATGCTGTTGATGAGGTTGGTGCGCGCGAACACCGCGATCGCCGGCGCGGTGGTATAGAGCAGCGCAATGAAGACTAGTGCCCAGCCGACGGAGACGCGGGCGTCCCGTACGCGCGGCACCGTGTAGAAGCGGATGATGACGTGCGGTAGGCCGGCAGTGCCGGCCATGAGCGCGGTCGTAATGAAGAAGACGTCCAGCATGGACTTCGTGCCCGACGTGTACTCCGTGAATCCCAACTCGGTGTTGAGGCCGTTCAGGCGCTCCAGCAATGGCGTTCCAGACGCCAGGTCGACTCCTCCCAACCCGAGCTGCGGAATCGGGTTGCCGGTAACCATGATCGACAGGAAGATCGCCGGCACGAGGTACGCGAAGATCAATACGCAGTACTGAGCGACCTGCGTATAGGTGATTCCTTTCATGCCACCGAGCACGGCGTAGAAGAAGACGACCGCCATGCCGATGTACACACCAACGTCTATGTCCACTTCGAGGAAGCGCCCGAAGACGATGCCCACGCCTCGCATCTGGCCGGCGACGTAGGTGAACGAGATGAAGATCGCGCACACGACCGCGACGATGCGCGCGGTCTGCGAATAGTACCGATCGCCTACGAAGTCCGGCACGGTGAAGGCCCCGAACTTGCGCAGGTAAGGCGCCAGCAACAGCGCCAGCAACACGTATCCCCCTGTCCATCCCATGAGATAGACCGAGCCGTCGTATCCCATGAACGAGATCAGGCCCGCCATCCCGAGGAACGATGCCGCGCTCATCCAATCGGCCGCGGTCGCCATGCCGTTCGCGAGCGGAGACACGCCCGTTCCCGCCACGTAGAACTCCTTGGTAGTGGAGGCGCGGGACCGGATCGCGATGCCGATGTAAAGCGCGAAGGACGCCACCACGAGCGCGAGGGTCCATTGCTGGGCGGTCACGCTCCGTCCTCCTCGCTTACGCCGAACTCCTGGTCGAGCCCGTTCATGAGCTTCACGTACACGAAGATCAAAACCACGAACACGTAGATCGCACCCTGCTGCGCGAACCAGAAGCCGAGCGGGTACGCGGTGCCGGGCAGATTGACCGAGTTCAACGGCTCAACGAGCAGTATGCCGAAGCCAAAGGACACCAAAAACCAAACGGCGAGCAGCATTCCGACGTAGCGGATGTTGCGGCGCCAGTACTCCTTGTGGCGAGCAGTCGTGTCCTCGAGCATGGGTCCTCTAGCGTTGGGAGTGTGGTGTTGGAAGTGTATCGGCGGGGCAGACTAGCCGACTCAGTGGGCCCAGTCCATCTCACCAGCTTCGATGGGCACGGTGAGGCGGTTGTTGCGCGTGGGTAGCGGGCACGTGGCGAACGGTGTCCAGACGCAGGGTGGGTTGTACGCGCGGTTGAAGTCGAGCACCACCCTTCCCTGCTCATCCGGTGCCTGGATCCACAGGTAGCGTCCGCCGCCGTAGGTGGTTTGCCCGCTGGTCTCGTCGGCGAAGACCATCATGAACTGCTCGGAATCGGGCTCCCCTGTTACGTCCAATGTGTGCCGCTCTCCATCGATCCAGAACGCGAGGTGGGCCGGCGATGGCACCTCGGATACCGTGCCCAGCACGTTGGGTACGGAAACGATCTCGTCTTGGGGCACCCACTCGGCGGTAAGCCTCATCGCCGGGTCGGTGTCATAGCGGTCGATGCCATGGAACTGGGCGTACACCTCGTTGGTGTTGTCCCTTACGCGCAACGCGAATTGAGCCCCCCGGCGTATCCTGATCCAATTGATGTCGCCGTGGCGTAGAACGGTGTACTTGCTTCCTTCCGAGCCCAGCTCGGCTTCCGTTACCACTGGATCCCCCCGGATATCCGGAGGAAAGGCGCCCGAACCAGCTTGCAGGTTCAGCGTCGAGTCGACCCCCATGGTGACGCGGACGCCGTCGGCCGCGACGAAGCGCACGACTTCGCCCACGAGTGTCACCGTACCGACAAAAGGAGCTGCCTTGCCGGCAGGCAGCACGAGATCGTTCGAGGGATCTGAGCCCATCGTGGTCTCTCCCTCGGAGATCCAGTGCAGCGCCATGAGCGCCAGCCATGAGTCTGGAGCTTCGAGCTCGGCTACGCGCGCGTCGCGAAAGTCCTCGATCTCAGTTCGGTGCTGCGCGACATCGAACGCGATCTCCTCGGGTGGACGCTCACAGCCAACGGTAGCAAGCAGCAGACTGAGCAACGCGCTACCGTGCCGGGCGGTCGGGCGGTCGGTCCAACTCATGGGTCCACCGCTGCGGTGAAGAGTCCCAGTGCGATGCACTTGTCGCAGACAGCTTCCACGTAGCGCTGGGAAAAGAAACGACCGGCGGAGAAGACCGTGCCGCCCGGGGCACTCTTGGAGGCGACACCCGGCAGCAACGATCGCACGGCTTCCGTCTGCTCCTCGCTCTGCGGAACGATCACCACCTCATACATCTTGGGATCACCGTCCGAGCCGGAGACGTACTGCGTGATGAGTCCCGTGAGCTCCTCGAGCACGAGCTCCTCTTCCGATGACACATGCGCGGTCGGCTTGCACGAAGAGATGCAGAACGTCGATGAGGCGTTCGAAGGCACTCATATCGGGCTCTGCGAAGGCGGGTTTGCAACCATAGGGACCTCATTCAGGAAAGTTCGAACTGCGGCGTCCGAAGCAGTGACTTGGCGACTCATGAGGTGGCTCGCAAGGCGTCGTCGACGCTGGCGGTGAAGGCCGCGAGCGCATCCCAATACGACTGGCCGGCAACCTGGGCGAGATCGTTGTGTCCCGCCCTCTCGACCCACAGCGAGGAACGCCGACTCTCTGGCAAAGCTCGGAAGAGTCGCCGTCCGTGCCACGGCGCGATGACCTCGTCGCGCTGCCCGTGAATGACCAGCGCCGGCGCCGCCACATCGCTCAACTTGGCGAGGCTCTTGAATTGATCGACGGGCAGAAGCGGCGCACGCGTGAGCACTCGATACACCGACACGAAGGAGCTCTCGATGATCAGTCCGCCGACCGGTAATCGGCTCGCGAGGTCGACCATCACCCCACCCCCGAGCGAGCGTCCATGGGCGATGATCGCCCCCGATTCGAGACCCACCTGCTCTCGCAGGTATCGATAGGCGGCGTCCGCTGCGGCGTACGTGCCTGGTTCGGTCGGCTTCCCAGAACTGAGGCCGTAGCCCGGATATTCGAAAGAGAGGACCGAGACGCCGAGTTGCGCGTATCGCTCCGCGTGGCCGGTGCCGTGCCCTAAGTCCTCCGCGTTTCCGTGCGCGAAGAGCACCGTAATGCCGGCGCCCGGCGTCTCGTGGTGGAACGCGGCGATCTCGTCCCTGGCCTCGCTCTGCAACCGAAGCAGCCCCGGCGCGTGCTCGTCATAGGACGAGGAGGGAGGGAAGAAGATGAGACGGTCGACGAAACCCACCATCGTCCTTGCTCAGCGACCTCCCCACGGCTTTTTCTGCACGTTGTCGATCGCACGTAGTGTGGTCGCCGCCCGCGTGGCCTCGCGCGTCGCGAGATTGAAGCGATCCCCCGGCGCCAAGAAGTAGAACTTGCCGTCCGCACCGGTCGTAGTCCTGGCGTCGTAGATGATCGCATAGGACTCACCGATCACCTGGAAGTTGTCGCCCCGCACGACGATGGCCGTGTTCTCATCGAGCCCGATGCCGAGCAACTCCGGATGCGCCTCAATGACCTCGATCATGTCGAATTGGCGGTTCCGCTTGAGTACGTGCTGGTCGATGCCCACGCCACGCAAATACCCGAAGCCGACCTGGTGGTCACCCATCATGATGGTATTGGTGCGCGTGTCTCCCCGGATCAGGAACGAGCCCTGGATGGACGCGCCTGCGGACGATCCGCCGATCACCCCACCGCGGTCGAGCACCTTCCGGATCTCTTCCTCCGCCTTGGTGCCGGCGTAGGCGTCTACCAGATGCCACTGTCGACCCCCGAAGAAGTAGACCGCGTCGGCGGTCTTGAGTGGTGCCACGAATTCGTCGGTATCGGCCTCCGAGCGATCCGTCGTGTGCAGCACGGTCATGTTGCGAGCGCCGTTCTCACGCCAGCGGTTCAGGCCCTGATAGTACTGGTCGTATTCCTCGGCTCCGCCGGCCGTCGGGATCATGACGATGTGCGCGTCGGGCCCGCCCGCCAGCTCGAGGAAGCGCTGATAGATCTCCGGCGAACGGAGCGCGCCGCCCACGATCACCAGCGATCCGTTCTCGGGTCCCACCTGAGGGGGCGCCACCCGTTGCTGCGCGAATGCCGGCGTCGACATCGTCAGCATGAAGGCAACTACCACTGCTGAATGGCCGCACCGAGCCGTCTTCCCAAGCATGCTCATTCCTCCGTTCCGTAGACAAAGCGCTCCACTTCACCGTGCACACGCTCGATGGTTTCCGTCGATGGCGGGGTGGTGTAGGCCGACACGTTCAACGCGACGGCGGTGTTCACCAGCAAGCCCCAGAGCCCACCGTGCATGCCGAGCGGATGTGGCGATACCACGAGGGTGACATACAGTGTGACGAGT
>Ga0209554_1000137_pt1 | contig 57788 bp, 53 predicted proteins | sample MarorgKNORR_S2LV_5_FD_188221 | JGI IMG/M metagenome (GOLD analysis project Ga0209554, IMG submission 188221) | Marine microbial communities from the Southern Atlantic Ocean, analyzing organic carbon cycling - Bottom_A/KNORR_S2/LV (SPAdes) (version 2) | ecosystem: Environmental > Aquatic > Marine...
TTGATGTCGTCTGAACAGATTGAAAATACCGAGCCAGCTACTGAAGAAAACCTTGCATTGGAAGTGGACACCAACCCTTTCGATGAAAATCCCCCCAAACGACTGTCGCCGCCGCATCCGGTGATTGTCGATGGGATAAGAGGGACAGCAGCGGTGGCTTGCTTTGGCACTTACAGCACTAGAATCGGCCTGCAACTCGAGGAGGAACATCCGGAGTTGGGTAGCGATTTCAGGACGAAATACTTCACCTTCACCGAGCCTGGGATGGTGAGTTGGGGGCATGAGGGGAAAAGTTTCCAGATCCAGAAAATCCTCGATTGAAAAACCTACAGAAACAAGGTATGAAAAGAAATAATTGAGAACACACCTTCTTGTGGAATGTAAAAGGTATATCTTCTAACACCTACTGGACCCGAACAGTGAGATAATGGCAGTCCAAGAAAGTCAAATCCACCGCCTCGAGAAATTACTCGATGGGAAAATCATCAGATCTAAGAGAAAAACGTATCATTGCACCCACATAGATGAGATGTGTATCGTATTCTCAGAGACCGAAGATACAGAGCAAGTAATGATACCCGTAGATGTCGCACTTGAATGGGTATCAGCGCTTGAAACTGGTCTTATTCAGAGTTCGATGACGGCCAGAGAAATGAGAGATATCATTACTCCAATATCTGATTGGGCAAAATTTCAACATGGTTTTGAAACCCATCTCCAGGCAATTGTCTTGTCATGGAATCAGTCGCATTTTGAGCAATAGATAGCGCCGAACAACTGAAGTTCTCCTATCCAGTCAGGGGTTCATGTCGCTATATGGTAAGCCTGTCTGGGGACTGCTAATCGAGTTCGCCGATGAGACTTTGTCAATCGAGGGAAGCACCTTTTCCCCGCAAGATGCGATTCGATGGTTCCAGCCCAAGTATCCCAATGTGAAGAAGGCGACAATCAATGCCCATATCCGAATGATGTCGACCAATGTTAAGAGCAGGCTATACTGGTCACCCCGCGAGCATCACAACGTATTCTATTCCCTTGGAGGGGGTACCTACCGCCGATATCAGCCGACTCAAGACGCCTCGCCGATAATGACCACGGATGATGTAAGCCCCAGTGAGGGAGAGGATGATGCTCGCCAGACCGAGATATTTGTCTCCGAAGAAGCGGAAGAGGGGGTTGTTACCGAGGGTGCGGAATTTGCCTATGAGCGCGATTTGCAGAATTATCTGGTCAAGAATCTGGGTCTTATCGAGCCTGGATTGCGGTTGTACAATGAAGATGGGATAACCGGGAGGGAGTATCCGGTGGGCGGGCGCAGAATCGACATCCTCGCAGTTGATGGTGATGGGGCTCTGGTGGTCATCGAGTTGAAGGTGAGCAGAGGTCATGACCAGGTAATCGGGCAAATCCTCTGGTATCTGGGGTGGATCAAGGCAAATCTTGCCGAAGAGGGTCAGGGTGTCAGGGGGATTATCATCGCCAAGGATATTTCCGAGGGATTGCGGCTGGCTTGTTCGATGACTCAGGATATCTCGCTGAGGGAATACAAGATTTCGTTTTCACTCGATGAAGTGCAATAGTGAAGTAACTGGAGCTATTGTTCCAAAAAAACGTCCCAAATCCGGGTTTAGACGCGTGAGTGTCAACTGCGGACTTGCGCAGCCCATACCCTCTGAGTCAAACCACATAAAACAATGGTATTTTCACCTATTTCAATGGATGTACAATGGTATTGTTGGCGATTATACTAATTACTCTCCGTCAAATGAGACAACATGCGAAAAATTGCTATTATACTATGCCTGTTGATGATGACTGCTGGACTTTCTGGATGCATTGGTGGAACAGATGTTGAAACCGATGAAGGAGATGATGTTGAACTAGGCGAACTAACTGACGATTGGCCAACCTACTATGTTCCTACGGCTGCTGATTTGCCAACCTGTGATGCGACTACACTTGGACGATTATATTATGTTGAAGCAGACACTAATTTTCAAGCCTGTACCTCTACGGGTTGGACAGTAGTTCAAATCGGTGGTTCTAGCTCGACTTTGGTTTTGAATTCGGCCCCTATCCTATCAGCATCTGTTTGGGAATCAGATGATGATATGATTGCTGATGATGGGGATGGAACCTATTCGCGTTTAGTCTACATTGATTGGGTTGCCATGGATATAGACGGCACAATCGCATCTTTGGGAATTGATTATGATAGCGATGGTGTGATTGACATCCCCTTCTCGCAGAATTCGGGGCTGTTTAGTGATCAAACCTCAGTACAAGCAATAGATGGCGATGAATATGGGGGAGCATTCATCGTTCCTCTTGAAGTTGGTAATTCAATTACTCAAGTGGAAAATTACATGGATACTGAATGTTCATTGATAATTCAAAACACACTAATTGTAATGGCTGTTGATGATGATGGCGCTGCGTCATACAATCCCATAGTGTCTGATGCACTCGGGGGGTGGGGTGCTGGATATGGCCCTATAACAGGATGGATGGCAAGTGATCCATATATATCGACATTCAATGTACCACAGGCTGATGTTGATTGGGTCACTGGAGTGAGCTCATCATGTTTGAAAATTCCTCAACTGAGTTTTGTTGACCATCCCGATGCGTTAACAACTGGCCAAACTGATAACATGGCAATCCTCACAGTTGACGACCCAGGCGATTGGGCAACTTGGATTTCGATGATGGATGGCGATGAAAATTTTTACATTCAAGGCTACTGTGTTAGTCCGGGAGGCGTCGGAGTGTATCTAGAAGACGAGGTCTATACATTCAGCGGTGTTGACGAAGAAACCCCTCAGGCTGGAGAATATTGGACTGTCAGCGAGGGAGGCCAATGGGGAACGTGCGATTCAAGCGCAGATACATTACGGGTTAAGCTGAGTTTTGGCGATCATAGACTTACACTTGAGACCACTATAAGTTAGAGTCATTGTGAATGAAACTCTCTGCGAATGAACATTCGCAGAGGACTACTCAGTGTTCGGAAAGGCTGAGTTACCTGCGCAGAGGGCTATCGCAGTGACTACCCCTTCAAACCACCGTCACTGCAACACATACTCTATCTGGGATTCTAGAAATCCAGGTCTATATCGTCAACCGGTGTTTCGGCGGTGTCTGGGGTGTCTGCGGTTTTGGCGGCGTCTGCGATGTCGGAGTTATCGGCAGTTGGATGGTGCAGCTTTGGCGGGCCGGGGGGTCCGGTCCTATCAATATCCAAGACCCCTAGGGCCAGCGATTTGGTATCCTCACTCGGTGCCTTCACCTCGGGACTCCTCACCCACTTCCCCTGCTCTTTGCGAATGGCCTCTAGCTCTTCCGCGCGCTCCTTCCACTGAATCTCCTCCTCCTTGGTCAAGCGGTGCTCTTCGATGGCTTGGCGGGTCAGTTTGTCGGGGCGGTCCCAACGCTTCCAGAACCATCTGGCCAGCGGAATAAATACTATGCACGCAATCAGCCCATAGAGCAATATCTGCACTATCGCTAACATTGACAACCCCTCTAGGCTATCTCTGCATCCAGTATCGCATCATCGAGAATCGCTTCGACGATTTCATCTTTATCCCTTGACAGGTGCTCCCAGCCGGGGGCGACTTCTCCGACTTCGACGACCAATTCATCCTCGCCCCCGGGCAGGGTCGAGATATCACAATCAGCCCCTTCGGGAACATTCCGGAATACCGGGCGCTCGGCCAACTTCTTGTTGAAGAAGATGAAACTGATTCCCACCACCCCCCAGAACAAGAAGACGATTCCCGCACCATGGGTATCAGATGGGTCAAAGGCCGTGTACCACGGGTCATAACTGAAGATGAGATTGCCGAAATACGAGAGGAGGAGGACGATGAATAACAGTGGAAAAGCGATGTAGATGAGAGCATCCCACCACTTCCCGACCTCGATGTCATTATCGCCGGTATTGATGAAATCATCACGGAATGCCGGAACTCCATGCTCGAGATAGCCTTCAATCGAGGGTTTGGCCTCGCCGCTCTCCACCTTGGCGCGGAAGCGGCGCCAGCCGTACTTCCAAATCGAGAAGGCGATGAATAGGCCGCTGAACATCAGGCCGAATCCCCAGATGTGGTCCTGAACTTCGAGGAATTCGGGGAAGGCAACGCCCTCGGCATCCATACGAATCCACAGCAGGGCGCTGGGCAATCCGAAGATGAAGATGGCGACAGTGGTTATCATCACCGCCTTATTGCGCTCAAACCCATGGTCGACGAAATTGCGAACGCAGAGTTCGACGGTCGATATCATCGAGGTCAAAGCGGCAAATGTGAGCGCCAGGAAAAACCCGACCATCATCAACCACGCACCGACCTCTCCACCCGGGGCCTGTGAGAAGACTTCGGGCAAGGCCAGGAAGGTGATGGCACTGGAACCCCCAGTCACCACCGCAAGCGGGTCAGAGGAGACCGCGAATATTGCCGAGAGGACCGCCAGGCCAGCGATTATTGAGATGCTGTTGTTGGCAAGACCCATGGTGAAGGCGTTGAGAACGGTATCCTCATCCTTGCGCATGTACACCGCGTAGGTGATTGCCATCCCCATTCCGGCCGAGCACGACCACGCAGATTGTGACAACCCGTTTATCCAGATCTCGGGCTCGAGCAATAATTCCGGGTCGACGCTGAACATGAAGAGGAAACCGTCGAGGGTTCCGTCCGCCATATCCATCCACAGCGACAGGCCTAAGGTCATGAAAAGTAGGATGAACAGGCTGACCATCAGGTAGACGTTGGCCTTCTCAATCGCCTTTGCCCCCTTCCAGATTGCCGCTATGGTAATCAGAATGACGATGAATTGGAACATCACCACCTGACTGCCGCTCTGGAGGAACTCGTTCCACACCTGAGTGGTATCGACATTGGTCAGGCCATTGGTCAAGCCGAGGCTGAAATACTTCAAGCACCACCCGGCGACAATCGCATAATAGAATCCTATCGCGGTCGAAATCCACGCCGTCCACAATCCCATCCAGGCGTAATTCTTCCCGGCGAAGATTCGGAATGTACCAATCGTCCCGGTACGACTGCGCTTACCGAGGGCGAATTCGGCGATGACCAGGGGAATCGACCACGCGAATAGGAAGATCAGCCATGGGATGAGAAAGGTTCCGCCGCCGTTGGCGCCGACCATGCGCGGGAAACGCCAGATATTGCCGGTGCCGATGGCGGCGCCGATTGAGGCGAAGACGAGGCCGAGGCGGCCACTGAATTGGTCTGACTTCTCCATTTTTTCACCTTGAGAACACTTTCATTCAGGAATAATTTATCGCGGGACCTACTTCTTTCCGGCGTCACCGGATTTTTCTGCACCGGCGGCGGCGAGGGATTCTTCGCCATCCGAAAGCATTTCGCGCAGGGCAATCCCCAGCCCGCCCCAAACAAATGTGGCGACGATGACGAAAAGGAACATGGCCGCTCCCAGATGCCCATACGGGGCGCGGTAAACGATATCGAGAACATAGTATTGGCCGTATTCGGGGTATTCCAGCATCGATAAGCCGGAGGTGGTGCCGAGCATCGACTTGTAATGGACGATACCTGATTCATCGTCGGGGACGGGGAGATTTGCCACCAATTTGGAGCCGTTAACATCACCGTCGGCAAGGGTACACTGATCCTCGCTCTCCGTAAATGCGGTCCTCTGCCAATCCTCTTCAATCCATTCGGTCGGACCGTAATCGGATTGCTGGCGGGTCGGTTTGACCAAGCGCCACATGGTATGGGTCTTATTCAAATTCAATGTGTAGGGGAATGAGTCATCGAGGCATAACTCGATGGGAATGCTCCCGGTGTCGGGAATCTTGACCTCTTCTGGCGAGGCGAGCCACTGCCGGCTCATATTGCTCATTCCCAAATCAGCCCGGTCGCGCGGGGCATCGGAGATTTCAATCATGTAGAACGGTACGCCGAGATTGCGTACCGCGATGTGATTGATATCCTCGGGTTGTTGGTGGAAGGCGGTGCCGATTTCGATGGTGTAACAATACGAGCCGTGAACTCCATAATGCCAATCACAGAAATCGCCGGTTGTCGGGTACAGGTCGGATGACTGCATATTCTCGTACAGGGTCATCTCGGCCATCTTATCGCCGTGATAGATCAACTGCTCATGGTCGGTGGTCTCACAATTCGTACAATGCCCCCACGGATACAGCACCAATTCTGAATAAGCGTGCCAAGTGATGGTCACCTTGAAGTCGGAGGCACCGTCACCGTCATCGTCGTTCATCTCGGTCAGGTCCTGGATGAATATCGTCTCAGGCTCGGTATTTCCACCCCACCAATCCTCGTCGATTTGACCATCAGCATCGTCGTCCTTACCATCGACGTGATCTTCGTTAATCTGGCCGTCGCCATCATTATCAGTATCATCAACTGGACCATTGTAAACATCATTGTTTGGTCCATCAGCATAACACATTCCGGGGAAAAGAGGCCCGGTGGCACCGAGAGGTGCACCCCACTCAAACTGGTAATTGCGGTTCAGGTCGACTCCGTCACAACCCTCGTCGACGCTCTCATCTACATCGGGAATCGGCGTCACCCCGGTCACGGTATTATCGCGCAGGTTCTTCCTCCATCCGCCAGTGGGGCAGTTCTCCCATGCATTCTCACCACAGAACTCCTCTCGGTCGTAGCGGTTACCATCGACGTTGAGCATCGGAATCAGGTAAATCTCGTGATTATTGACCAAATCGGTGATCCACTGCTCGCTGAAATCCTCATCGACACCGAGGTCACCGGGACCACAACTGATGCCGTCGCCATTGGAATCGGTATTGTTTAATTTCAGACAATCACCATCATCGTCGAGAATACCATCGCCATCGGCATCTCCCCATGGGTCCTCGTCGATCAGGCCATCACCGTCATTATCGATGCCGGCCTTACCGTAGTAGAATACCAGGGTCTCAAGGAATAACATCGGCACCTCATAGGACATCCATTCACGGGCGTGGTGGGTGCCGACCAGCATGATATCGGGGCGGTCGGCGTAATTCCCGTTATCGCCGACGAACTCGTTATACTCGCCACCTTGCACATTGCCGGTGATCTTCAGCCAAGGGCTTGAATGCCCATAGTACCAACCCTCGTATGAATCGGCGGTTTTCTCGACACCACGGGCATTTGTCCCGCCCTTCAGACCTTCGTGGAACTCAAGGATGTCGGGATTGCGGTCGGCTAGATACTGCATCCTCTCCTTCATCGTGAAGTAGTCGTGATAGGCACGGAATTGCTCCCTGTCATCACCTCCCCAGGGGAAAATCTGATTGGCATAATCAACCGACCAGAGTTCCTCGGGAAATGCTCCCGTTTCAACGGCGAAATTGGCTTGTGAAGAGGTCTCTTCCTCGGCGAATACCGAGGCAATCGGAGCGAATACCGAGAGCAGAAGTGGTAGTATGACAACCAAGGCGAGGCGCGCCTTTGGCGGTTGCTGAATAGTGACCTGCGACATCTAACCACCCACCTCGACTCGTGCCGCCTTCTTGAAGCCGTCGCGTCGCCGCATAGCGGCGCTGACGCGACCATGCGCACACATGCGAGAGAATTGCGACAATTCCACTGGCCGTGGCAATATCGCGATTGCCATTAAATTGGCCGCTCCGGCGGCCGAGCGCTGGAGTGGTATCGCGATTTGAACAGCCAACCTGCAAGGGCGGCAGGAATTGCAACCACGAGGTCATAGGGGTTGTGGCCGGAGAACAGGAAAGAGAACGAGAACCATGCTCCAACCACAAATGCCGCCAGCCCCGCTACCGACCAGATTCGATTGACGAACATTTCCGCTTGCAATCGTGAGACCCGATTAAGGCAATTCTGCGAATAAGCAGGGACCTTGCCATCGGTGACTTGTGCCCATGCCAGCGCTTCGAGATGTTGCTCGTACTCCCAAATCGCGATTCCCCCGAGATGGGTGTCGAGCGCACGCCGCGCCGACCAGCGCGGCGGGGCTGAAGACGACCAACCAGCCAATATCGCCGCCCGCATCCCTTCCTCGTAGTGCTCGGCTGATAGGCTGGCAAGGTGCTGGCCGAGCGAGGTGAACAGGGCGGCCACATCACGTAGAGCAGGATTGGTTTTGGCCGGTTTGAGAATGGCGTTGACAACGCCGTCATAGCAGCCGGAAAAGCGAATGTCATTGCCCTCGATGTGGATGATTGGCAAACCCATATTGCGGTGGGTAAGCGTGCCATTGCTCTCTGGTGCATGCGGAGCGCGCCACAGCGTTTTTGCCTTCGTCCACCCTTCGATCTGCTTGAGTCTATCGTTCCATATCCTCTGGGTGAACGGCAGGTGTTGTGCTGCGCCAGCCGCGGTGGCAAACCCGCCCAGGGAGGTACCGATCTGCTCGGCCAGGGCATTCAATCCAGCCGCATCCTTAGTCGCCACCAGTTCGGTAATGGCCTCAACCGCACTCACCCCGCGCGGTGCCGGGGTGATGATGAGAACATCTTGGCCAGCATATTGCAAACCGCCGAGCGCCGAGAGCAGGTACGGGCAATCCAACTCGGCCAAGGCGCGTCCATTACCGTGCTCATCGGCCGGCAAACAGCGAATCTCCAGTTCACCCCCTCCCTCTCCTCTAAGCTTGACCGACCAGGCCCAGCCATCTCCGATTGATGGTATTCCACTCAAAGGTGAAATCTCACAATTAGTCAAGTCGGGAATCTCTCCCCACCATCCCTCATCCGAAGTTATCTGCGACCACCAATCCCCATCAGTGGGACTGCCGAGCGGCGCCAAGAGGTCGAACGAGCCCCAGCGGGTCGAAAGACGGTAGGTGGCAAAGCCTGACGGCCCGCCTTCTATGCTGGCCAAGCCGGTGGCAATACCGCTTGGATACCACGATTCTGCGACGATTTCACCGGCTTGCAATCATCTCACCAACTTTCGCCACGGGCTGGCCAACATCAAACCAACGGTGCGGCACTCGGGGATATGGGTTTCAATAATGAGACGCTGGCCGACCTTGAGCGGAGCGTATGACAGGTATCAGTGGACGGGTGGGAGATATCCTCGGGGCCTCGGTCGAGACCAAGTTGCTCAACCGTATCAGAGAATTTGAGATCCCGCAACACCTCGCGGTGATAATGGACGGCAATCGCCGATTTGCCTGGACAAAAGCCGTATCAACCGCCATCGGCCATCGCAAGGGAAAGGAGAAACTGGTGCAGGTGATGGATTGGGTTTTGGAATTGGAAATCCCATTTCTCACCGTCTATGCGCTGTCGACCGAGAATCTTGAGAATCGCAAGGGTGAGGAGTTGGAAACCCTGTTCGACCTCTATGCCGAAGGGCTTGATGATATTCGCCAGGACCAGAGAATCCATGACCGTGGGGTCAAGGTCAACGTCATCGGGCGACGTGAATTACTACCGCAGAGAGTCCGCGATTCGATTGACCGCGCCGAATCCGAAACCGCAGATTACAAGAATTTCACTTTCACGATATGTCTGGCCTACGGGTCGAGGGAGGAGATGGTCGAAGCGATTCGCGGCATCGCCGCCGACCACGCCGCGGGAGATCTACCTCTGGAGGCAATCGACCAGCGCGAGGTCAGCCGTCGGTTGTACACCGGCGACATCCCCGACCCCGATCTGGTGATTCGCACTTCGGGGGAGGAACGTATCTCCAATTTCCTGTTATGGCAGGCAGCGTATTCTGAACTATATTTCACCGATGTGTTCTGGCCTTCCTTCGGTAAGCGTGATTTCCTCAAGGCGATAATCGCCTACCAGAACCGCAAGCGCCGCTTCGGTGAATGAGTTCCAGGTTGTTCGCATGAGTGGTAAGGAGGGTCCTGACACCTGCCGCGAATGCGGAGCCGAAACCGATGCCTTGGGTCGAGCACTACCCACACCTCAACCCGATGGTTATCATAATCCGGCCGTGGCCGTAGATGCCGTATGCACGCGTACCAGCGAATCGGGTGTTGAGGTGTTGATGATCACCCGCGACCTGCCGCCGGGAAAGGGTCTGCTCGCCCTGCCCGGTGGATTTGTCGAGTATGGTGAAGACCCTGAAGATGCGGTCATCCGCGAACTCTCCGAAGAGGTCGGCATCGACGGAGAACTCGGGGCGATATTCTGTGTGAGAGGTGACCCGCAGCGCGACCCGCGCAAACATATCGTCAGCATCGTCTATCATGTCGACGTCGAGCCAGAAGCAATTCTGCAGGCTGGTGATGATGCCGCTGACGCAGGTTGGTTCTCACTGGCCGAGTTGCTCGAGGCGCCCGAGCGGGTCGCCTTTGACCATCGGGAAATCCTCTCCACCCTAGACAAATGAGAAAACCAGGCAATTACCCAGTGGGGTTCAGACCTTAGTTTCCGAGGAGGTGGGCTGGATGAAACTGTTCCACTGGGCCAGCGTGTCAGGCCACTCACCGCAGTCGGTCTGCTGTGGGTCGGACAACCAAGCGGTGATTTCGGCAATCTGGTTTTCGACCTTGTCACAAATGTTCAGGACACCGCTGGCGAGAAGTTCACCAAAGACCCCACGTTCGGCTGAAGAGATGAGCAAGGTAGCCACTCCCAGTGAGGCCGATTCGGTCGCCAAGGTGACCGATTGGGTGAGTACCCCATCGTAATTCAAAGTATGATTCGGCAGTGACCAAGGCTCCGGAAGTTTCTCACCCTCGATGTGCTCATCGATTTCACAATCAAGACCAAGTTTCTCCAAATCGATCATTTCGACCATCTCCCCATCGTGAATCCCCCCCCCGAGCAGGCGCCGGACCATGATTCTCTTACCGGCTTCAGCTGCCATACCCTCACCAGCCGCACCAGCTGTACCAGCCGTACCAGCCGCACCAGCCTCACCAGCCTCACTAGCCTCACTGGCCGCACCACCCACAGGTGGCTCGCGTTGCTCGACAAGTGTCACTGGTCGTAGGTAGACATGCGCCTTATTGCCCGAAAACCGGTGAATTCCCAGGCCTTTGCGCTCCGCTTTGGCAAGGAAACCTCCGTCGAGGTCACCACGCCATGAATCGGGTAGCAATATCTCTGTGCTCGCACCTAGCGCGAGACGATGCGAGAAGTGGTCACCCTCGTTATCGCTGATGTAGAGACGACGGGGAATCCCAGCGCGCTTGGCGGCGCGCAGTTCCAGCGGCGCGGCTATCACCACAATCTGGTCGATTTGCCCCCCGGATTTATGCGCGGATTCCTGCTCGCCATGTCGGGTGCCGGCGCGCCGTGCTTTGAGCGCTTGCCGCACCGTGATGAAACGGCGTCGAGCGCGTGATAATCGGGCAATTTTTCCCACTCCGTTCCCGACCGGCCGCTCGACCCACAACATCTCGCGGCGCGGCATCACCCCTTCGCTGGTCGCCAACAGATGTTCGACATCAGGGCGTTTGGTGGCGATGATGAGGTCATGGGTACTTCCCTCTTTGATGAATGGCAGGAGCGCCTGAGCGTGCGCCGGATGGTCGATTACCCAGCAGGTGGTGAACACCTCAACCATGGATAGGGCGATACGGAAGTGGGCTAAGAGCGAATCCCTAATTCCCTCCACCTGTTGAGGGTTGCATGAGCAAAGAGAAAATCGAGGTCAAAGGCGCTGAGGTCTACGGCCCGTACTCCTCGGGAATCAAGGCTGGGGGTATGATTTACCTAGCCGGCCAGATCGCCCCCGAAGCCGGTGATGATATCACCGCTCAGACCAGCTCGGTATTGGCCAAAATCGATGTCTTGTTGACTGCTGCTGGAATCGACCGCCACAGTTTGGTCTTCGTCCAGGTTCTGCTCGCTGAGATTGACGACTTCGCGGCGATGAATGAGATCTATGGCAAATGGTTGGAAGACTGTGATTGCCCACCGGCGCGAGCCGCCTTCGGCGGTAATGACCTACCGCGCGGGGCATTGGTGGAAATCGTCGTCCAAGCAGTCGACGAAAACTGCTGTTGAGGTGTTCACTTGCCCGGCTCACCCTACATGGATGAGCCGCCACAGGGATTGATGACTTGGCCGCGGCTTCTGCGTTGGCTGGCACCGACCTTCATCGCCCTGAGCGTGGTCGCGGTCTGGAAAGGACTGCTGGTCGAATGGTTCGGCCTGGCCGCCGCCCTGCTGCTAGCCAGCGCGATACTGCGAAAATAGCCGCCGCCTAAAGCAAGACGTTGAAGAATGCGACCGTCTCGCCACGGCCATGAGCGATTGGCCCGAGCACTGTTTCAAGGCTTACGACATCCGTGGCCTGTCGGCTTCAAGCGAGCCCGGTGCCGCGCCGAGCGGTGAATTGACGGTCGAATTCGCCTACCGTCTGGGTCGCGCTCTGGCAACCTATCTCAAGGCCGATTCAATCACGGTCGCCCGCGATATCCGTTATTCCTCCCTTCCTCTGGCTGAAGCGCTGATGAATGGCTTGGCCGAAGGGGGAATCCAGGTACTCGATCTGGGGATTGTCCCGACCGGTTGCCTCTACCATTCGGTTTGGAATCTTGCGGTGCAAGGAGGGGTGATGGTGACCGCCAGCCACCTGCCGATGCCGACCCATAACGGCTTCAAGTTGTGCGCCGGAAAACTGCCGCTCGCAGGAGAAGGTATTCAAGAATTGAAACAGGTCTTCCTCGACGGTGAATTCATATCCGGTGAAGGTGAAATCATCGAGACGCCACATGAAGATGCCTGGTTGAACGACATCCTCTCCAGTGTCGGAGAACTCGCCCGCCCAGTCAATGTCGCCATCGACTGTGCCAATGCTGTGGCCGGGCCATTCATGGTCGATCTGCTCGAGGAACTGGGCGCCGATTACATCCCAATCCTGTGCGATTGGGATGCCACTGAGCCACATCACGGTGCCGACCCGACCCGACCCGAGAATATGGAGATGCTCGCCGATACGGTGCGCTTCGAGCATTCCGAACTTGGAATCGGAATTGACGGAGATGGTGACCGGGTCGGTGTGGTCGACGAGAATGGGCGCTTCATCCATCCCGACCGACTGATTCCACTATTCGCCGCTGAACTACTGGCAGAACGCGAGGGGCAATCTGAGGAAGCCCGCTCAATCGTCTACGACGTCAAGTGCTCGATGAGTGTCGAGCAGGGGATAATCTCGGCCGGAGGGGTTCCGGTGATGGCAAGGACTGGTCATTCTTTCATGAAGAAATATCTAGCCGAACATCCCGAATGTGGCATGGCGGCCGAGATGAGCGGCCATGTCTTTTTTGCTGACCAAGGCTGGTACGGTTTCGATGACTCTCTCTATGTGACCGCCCGCCTGCTGGTACTTCTGGCAAAACTGCCCAGCCCAGAACAGGGAGGTGAGACCTTCGGGGAAATGCTCGACCGTGTCTGCCCGAGTCTGGCGACCACTGGAGAGGTCAAGGTGCCATGTGCCGAGGCCGAGAAATTATCGGTGGTGGCGGCGATTGAAGCCGCCTTCTCCGCCGAGGGGTGGGACAAGCTGACCGTCGATGGTGTGCGAGTCAGATTTGAGAAGGACGGTGAGTACCTAGGTTGGTTCCTAGCCCGGAAATCCAATACCGAAGAGGTGTTGGTGATGCGCGCCGAAGCGGTCAGCGATGATTCCCTGAGCGAACTGATGGCTCATATCGAGAGGCTGGTCGCCCCGCACATCGATATCGAGAAATTACTCAGCGCTTGATTAGTTTTCTTCAAATTCAATTTCATAGGCAATGACCTGCATCTTGACATTAACCTCTTCGCCATCCTCATTATTCCCCAGCACGAACGGGTCGAAGGGGCCTGGCTTGGAGCCGGAATTGGTGCTGACTGAGATGGTGACCACATAAGTTCCCCAACCCTCGCCGTCGGCAGACCAGTCACCCTGAACCTCCGACTTGGAGACATTGGTGGCATTGAATCCTTCTCCGGTGTAATTGCTGACCAGTTTGACCGCCATGGTTGAGGGTTCACAATCGCTCAGTGTGGCTGTAGTGGTATGGCCATTCTCGGCGATGGAGACCTCTCCGGTATCCAAATCGGCGGAGATATCGTCACATTGGTCGGGCCACTGTCCCGATTCATCGGTTTCGTCATAGGTGAGGGTGAAGCGAACCTCACCAAGAATCAGGTTGCCATCCTTGATGATCTGTTTGATCTCGTCGGTCTCGGCAAAGGTGAGGGTGATGTCACAGGTTCCCCCATCATCGGCAAAGCAGACATCTTCAGTCTCAAACACGATGGTCTCATTGAAACTCACATTCCAATTTGAAACCGCTCCAACTGCCGGCGTCGGCATCAGGGTGACTATACCGGAGGCGGCAACCCCGAAATATAAGGGAAATAGCAGACCGAAGACGACCACGGCAATCGTATTGCGCCTGAATTCCGGTTCGTTGAACTTCTCCTGCAAGCCCACAATCTTCCCTCCCACCCGAAGCCAATGACTCATCGGGGATGAACCTCACCCCATCCCGCTTCGGCTTACCCAACCCCACCGGTTGAGCAGGTTGAGTGTGAGTTCTCCTATTCTTCCTCATCCATGAGGTATTCCAGAGGTGGCCATTCCCCCAATCCGGACTGTGGCCATTCGCCTTTTCCGACCGGAATTCCCATCGCAGAGAAGGCTTTGCGGCTACGCCGGAAAACCAGCAATAGAAAGCCGATGGTCATCCGCTCACCCCACGACCAGCGGAAAGGCGAACGCGGCAGACTCGCCGCCCAATGTTGCACAAGGGTCTGGATGTGCTCCTTTTGCATACGCTTGGGCATGGTCCAGACCGAATGGTGTACCGCTCCGGCCGAGCCGGCGGTATGGCTCCAGCAATGGACTTCAAGGCCGGCGAATGGCCCAGCGATGAACGCCAGTCCAATCGTTCGAGCAAATTGTGACAGCGGCATGATGACCGCCCATCGGTCGACCATCTTACTGCCTTCAAGCCGTTTCATCGGCCAATTACCGGCACGAGCCAATTCGCGCAGGGCGCGTATCATCACCGTCGGCGGCACGCAGGTCTCGAATGAGAGGGTGCGCAGTGCCGCCATGGATGTGGCTTTGCGGTGGGTAACATCAATGCTCTTACCCAGTCAGTGACGAACATACAACTTGTAAGCGAACATATGACGGGTGATATGGACTACCCGCTTAACATCGAGGGTCAATATCATCCACAGAAAAATCGCTGATCTGGTCACCATCAGATTCAGACTCGGTCGAAACCCCGGGGAGCGCGCCGGGGAATATCCAGCCTGAAGCAGTGTCGATTTCATTCTAGGGTCTTTGGTATAGGCGAATAGACGACGCTTTGATTGACCCGCGAGTCTCAGTAATTCCTTCGATAAGCCTTGACCACGATGCTGTGGGTCAACTACGACGCTGTTAATCTCGAAACTACCTCCTCGCCTTGAAAGGGTGGCGTGGGCGATGGGAATGCCAGAATCGTCGCGAATTAAAATACTGTTTTCACCAATATTGGCAAGGGATGGCGGCCGCAAATCCAATTCTTTGCGAAACATCGACTTCAGCCATTCGCGGTCCTCCATCAAATCGGCTAAGGCCGTGCCCTATTTTGAACCCTAGTGGCCTTCGCTCACACACTCAAATCTCAAACTTCCTGCTTGCAAAGGCCAAGCCTGAATGCGAAGCCTAGTGGTATTCACTAGTGACCTTCGGTGCTCAGCCGAACAAAGAGCCGAGACCCTCGAAGCCCGCACCGTCTTCCTCTTCTTCCTCTTCCTCTGCTTCTTCAGCAGGGGCCTCGGCGCCGGAGGCGGCAGGGGCGGCGGCAGCGGCAGGGGCCGCTACAGCGGTAGTCATCGCGTCAGCGATGTCGACACCGTCGAGCGAGGCCACCAGGGCCTTTACTCGGGCAGCATCGGAAGATACACCAGCGGCCTTCAAGACCTTACTGACAGCAGCTTCACTAATTTCATTCTCAGCACTATGTAACAACATTGCAGCATATACGTATTCCATTTTTTTCACCTTGTTTATTTTCAGCCGAACAGGTCTCCGAGTCCGTCGAAACCGGCGTCCTCATCTTCCTCATCTTCCTCTGCATCCTCGGCTGGGGCTGCATTGGTGTCCTCTGCATCTGGAGTGGTGGCGGCAACCGCTGCCGCCGCACCGAGTTGCTCCCGCAACTCGTCATCCAATGCTTCTGAATCTAATTGTCCTGCGACACCCATCGCGCTGGCAACAGCCTTGGCGATGATGAATGGCAGAGTCTTTGAATTGGTAATTCCTGCTTCCATTGCCACCGCAAGTGCCTCACTACTGGCCTTGCCGAGCAAGACCGGTGTGGTCTGGGTGGTGAACCAACGGATATTACAGGCGAGATTGTGCGCTCCGGCAATGGTGCCGATGACCTGTTGCTCGAATGCCTCGATATCGATATCCAAGGTCTCAGGGGCAAAAATCACTCCATCCTCAAGAGTTCCACACAACCGCAGACCGGTGATTATCGGATTGATGTCAAGCTTTGAGAGTAGTAATCCCAGGTCGTCAGTGAATACTTCCCCTTCTTTCAACACCGTGACGGTCTTTTGAATATGGACGCTACCACCCATGATTTTAGCCGGGATGTCGACGGTGTTCAACTCACCAACTATCGGGCCTGGTGCCATACCGGTATCCTGTTTCTCGACGATGATGTCACACGGAGCAACATCTCCGGGCTTGGCGGCACGACCGGCTTCGGTCTTCTTCAGTTCGCGAAACAGTTCAAACGAGGTCAGCGCATCGGTCTGAACCAGTGCTGGTTGGGTCGCACCTTCGAATAATTTCTCCAAGTCCTCTGGGTCTCGGCCGGATTCTCGCCATGCCAGACGCATCAATTGCTTCTTGGCGACGCTGACCGCCATCTTGCCGTACAATTCAGCACGCATTCCCAACATTGAGTCTGCCGGGACGCCATGGATATCGATTACCGCGAAAACTCCGCCAGCATCGATCTGATCTTTCAGGTCAGCGACCGCATCACGTTTCCAGTTGGCGACCTTGGGAATCACTCGATCACCTCGATTTTCTGCGATGGTCCCATGGTGGTCTTGACGTAGAGAGAACGGATGTTTCCGCCACCGCGCTCCAGCTTGCCGGTAACACGATTATAGACTTCCAGAGCATTACTGACCAGGTCATCATGCCCTTGGGAAACGGTGCCGAAAGAGGTTTGGAAGGTGACGCGGTCACGGCTGCGTACGACTACTGTTGAACGTAGACCAGCGGCGATGACCCCGGGGTTGACCTTCGGTGGTACCGGGCGTGGCATCTTGCCACGAGGACCGAGGACGACCCCGAGGTAGCGACCGATCAGTGCCATATGCGGTACTTCGGAGAGGAAGAAATCGATGCTGTTGACCAATTTCTTGGCGCGCATCTTGTTGCCACCTAGTTCCTCGATGGTGGCTGGGTCGATGACCAGCACTCCGGCTTCCTCGGCTTGTGCGGCAACTTCACCGCTGGCGAACATGGCGATTTTCAATTCCTTGCCACGACCGCTGGGAAGACGAATCTCTTCCTGGATACGATTGTTAGGATTTTTCAGGTCGACATCCTTGATGGTGAACGTCAGGTCGACCGACTCGACGAATTTTCGCTCTGGAGCCGACTCGATAGCCGCTTTGATAGCTGTACTGATATTGTCTTTCATTTTTCCTCACCCCCGCGGTCAGCGAAGCCTGAGCCTCTCCCGCAATTCGTGAACTGCTCACTTGAAACGCTCGTCCCACTCTCCCTTGGCGATTATCTCCAGCGCTTCCTTCGGCCAGTGGCCTTCAATCTTCACCCGCATCGAAACGCAGGTGCCGATGACCTCACGGGTCTTGGCCTTGAGTGTGTTGCCGGTCAAATCGTTGCTCTTCTCCTTGGCAACTTCAATGGCCTGCTCCAATGAGAGGTTCTCGGTAGCGGCTTCCATACTACCGTTGCACTTGGCTACGCCCAGTGACTTGATGAGTAATTTGGAAGTCCATGGTCGTGGCATGATTTGCACCTCAGTTCTACCTTATCGACTCGCCGAAATTTCTCCTGTATTTAATCGCACCGCGCGTCACTCGACGCGCTCAATCACCCTCACGTGGTCGCCACGCATGTTCAATGTCATCGGAATCGGCTGTTCATAGAGTTCCATACTGACCTCTTCCTTGGACTCGCTGACCGAGACCACTCGGGCTTTCTCACCCTTGAATGCACCGGAGACGATTTCGACGATACAACCCACCTCGATTCCCGCGGTGACCGCCTTCGGCTCAAGGTAAGGAAGGACATCCTCCAGAGGTGCCTCGGAACCCAAGACACTCTTGGCATTCTTCAACGGGGTGGATAGTATCGGTCCTCGGGTCTTGCGGTCGCGCCCACCGGTACGGCCAATCAACTTCTCGACGTGGTGCTGGGCACTGCTCTCGACGAATAGGTAACCCCGCATTCCGTTGGGGTGGAGAACCGAGAATATCTCTCCTTGAATATCGGACAGACTGCCGCTACCCGAAAGGCGGGCATGCATCTCATCGGCGACCCGCTGTTCAGAACTGATTGCGGTCTTAACGATGTAGAGGAAGGAGCCGGCACTACCGTAGAGGTCGCGCAGTGTGCGCTCACTACCCTCGACCTGAAGGTCGGTGAAAACCAGATTGTATTCCTGCATCTTCCCGGGGTCTACCCACTCGGCCTCGGTGTAGATCGCCCCAGGGGTGACCTCGGTGGTCGAGGCCATTACCACCCACGGGGTGATATCTTGGAGACGTCCGCCGACATCGACACCTCGGTCGCGCCCATTACCGTGAATCTCCAGTTGCTCAAGTTCCAGACCCGTGGCTTGGCTGACACGCTCAAGGACTTCCTCGGCAGTGGTGCCGATGCCGTAAACACCGTCCCACAATAGCGGATAATCGGTATCTGATTCTGCCCGGCGCAGCAGTAATAACTGTTCGTCATGACGGACGAAAGCCACGAATGATTCTATCATCAAAACACCTCAGTTAATCAGCCATTGGAAGGCCGAAGGTAGCAAGTTATCCATCAGCACGAGAATTACGAAACCGATGAATCCGAGGATGAACATGCCGATTCCACAGATGATCGAGGTCTGGGTGAACTCCTGCTTGCTCGGCTTTCGCGCCATCCGCAGAATCCTTGCCCAGGGGTGTCGACCGAGGCGGCGAAAACCACCCTCAATCTTGTCTTGCACAGACTGAACCCGGTCTTCAAAAGACACGTTTTCCTCGTCGACGGAATCACTCTCAGCGGACATAGAACACCCTCAAGCCTACCGCCCGACCTACCGCCGCCATTTAACCGCGTCGGATGACCCATAGGGTCAACCATAAACGGGCTTTGGGGGAAATCGTCGGGTTGAAGGCGGAGAACCCGCACGCCGCTGGTGTTCTAATGCCTGAGTCCGACCCCTACCGAGTGCTTGGCGTAGCCAAGGATGCCAGTTCTGCCGAGATCAAGCGGGCCTATCGGAAACTCGCCCGACAATACCATCCCGACCGCAATGATGACCCGGCGGCCGAGGAACGCTTCAAGCGCATCCAATCGGCGCACGAGAAAATCGGCGCTGCCGAGGCGCGCAGTAAATTCGACCAGGAACAGCAGATGCGCGATATGTTCGGTGGCGGCGCGGGCAATCCATTCGCTGGCGGAGGTAACCCATTCGGCGGCATGGGCGGGGGGAGCGGCATGGGAGGAATGGGCAGCATGGATGACCTCCTGCAGGGACTGTTCGGCGGCCGTGGTGGCGCTGGCGGCTCTGCCAGCCATGGCGGTCGTGCCGGAGGTTTTGGCGCCGGGCAACAGATGCGCCCCGGCTCTGGGCAACCTCAGCCCGAAAAGGGCGCCGATATCCGCACCTCTCTCGACATTTCGCTAGCCGACGCCACTGCGGGCGGCTCGTTCCCATTCACCATTCGTCGCCTGACCAAGGATGGAGCCGGTGGCGTCAAAAGCAAGGCGAAGAATCTCTCGGTCAAGGTGAAACCGAGCCTTGAGCACGCTACCGTGATGCGCCTGTCGGGCATGGGTCATGAGCACCTGCATGGCGAGGCCGGCGATGTCATGCTGACCATTCGAATCGATGCCGGTGAAGGCCGGCGATGGGAGGATGGCGCCTTGGTGCAACAGGTCGAGGTACCATTCTCAACCCTGATATTGGGGGGGAAGGTCAAGATCACCACCCCCGACGGCAAGACCGGCAACCTGACAATCCCAGCGAATAGTCGCATCGGTGACCGCCGACGGATGAAGGGCATGGGCTATGTCAACGGCGCTCTCGACCTCGAGTTCATCCTGACCGAAATTGAAGAGTTGACGCCGCAGCAACAACAGGCCATCGAGAATCTCCGTCAGCACGGCCTGTAAACTGTGTTTACTCCGTCAATCTCCGTACTCGGGCGATGGCGGTGTCAATCAAAGTAGGTACTATCCAATCGCATAAGTATGAGTGCCAATCACCCTGAAACGTGGCCTCTGAACCGCGTGACTTCTCACGATTAGCGGCGTGGCTGGTGCCGCGTAAAGGACGTGTTCACCTCACCATTTTCGTTCTCACCCTGCTGATGGTTCCCGGCGTGTTAACCGCACTGGAACCAATCGATGTCGAGTCCTATGAGATGGATTCTCCCGAAATCGAGGCGCAACAGGTCATCGATGATGAGTTCAGCTCCTCCGAAGAGGTACTCGGTTTTCTCATCACCCTGCGCGACCCGGAGTTTGTCGAAGATGGTCGGGCTGACATCCCTACTCTGGCCGGGGGGATTCCCGATTACGCAAATCTCCCTCCCAATACCCATCTCTACCCATATCCGGGGGATTCTGTCGGCATAACCGAGCCGGTGGGCGGCATTCTTAACCTGACGGTATTGCGCGAGATCGATCGCAAGGGCAGCGCTGCCCGAGGCCACGCGCTCGGCCAGCATCTCACCCCTTTGGTCGACGATGTCACTGGCTGGCAGTCGGATGGAGTGCTGGTGGTGGCGGATTTCTTCCGCTTTTTCATGACCGACGAATCGATACTCTCGGTCGAGGGAGTGACCCCATTTGGCACCATCATCCCCCAACCCACACAGTGGAATGACTGCGGTGAATTGGAATGTCTACTATTCGATAACCCCGACTTGACCCAGGCGCATATCGATTTGGCGGCGCATCGGATGGCCAATAATTCACAGGGAGATTTTCTGCGCTGGCTATCCACCGACCGTGCCTTTGTCGCCGACGAGAATTCCATGGTCATCGGCCCGATATCCGGTGTGATAAGCGAAGAAGGTGAGTTTAGTGACGCGGAGTGGGGGCGTGGCCGGTGGAGCGCCAGTGCCTCCTGGTTACTCGTCCAGTTGGATAAGCGGGAGATGGAAGAAAATGGCTGGACCTTCGTCTGGAAGGATGCCCATCCCGAAGATGACATCGATTGGCCGGTCATCGGTGGATATATCGTCCACGGTAATGAATTGATTTTCCACCCACCGAATTATGATGACGAATACTGCCAACAATTGGTGAAAGAATCAGGACCCTGTGCCGCAGAATGGTCGATAATGCATCTGGAAGGGACTATCCGTTCCACCGACAATAACGCCATCACCATCCTGGTCGGTGCCGGAGTGAATGTCGAGATAACCCGAGAGGTTCAATCATCGATGAATCTCATCGCCTTGATGGGCCTGGCAATCGTCGTACTGCTGTGGATGAGCCTGCGCCGGGCATCGGATGTCGCCATCGTAGTGGTCGCTCTGGGGGGCGCCTTGATGTGGATGCAGGGGCTCATCGGTCACGTGTCCAATCTCGGCGATTTTCTGGATATTCGGATTATCTCCCGCAGTCAATTCTCCAACCTCCTGCCGATTCTTGTCTTAGCCTTGGGCATCGATGATTCACTGCACGCCCTGCATCGCTACAAGGAGGAGCGCAAGAAGGGTGCTTCTCCCGAAGAAGCGGCAAATGTCACGGTCGCCAAGGTCGGCCGGGCGATCATGCTGACCAGCCTGACTACGATGGCTGCATTCGCATCAAATCTGTTCAGCGATATCGCGGCTCTGCGCTCTTTTGGAATAGAGGCCGCGCTAGGGGTTTTCGCGGCCTTTATCCTGACCGGGATATGGGCGCCGCTGGTGCGCCTCTCGGTCGACCAATGGCTAGAGAAACGCGGTCGCCTTGCGTCGGGGGATGAGGACAAATTGCACCTTGTGCCTGCCTCTTGGTTGAGTTTCATCACCACTACTGTGGCCGGAAATAAAACCAGATGGGTGGTCTTGGGTTTGGCCCTGCTCATCACCATTCCTGCGGCGATTGGGATGGCTGGCTTGGAAGGTGATTTCAAGGTCGAGGATTTCTTGGACGAATCCTCGGATATGGCGGTCTCGGTCAACCTCATCAACACCCGATTCGGCGACGAGGGCGAGCCGGCCGATATTCTCATCGAAGGAGATATTCTCGACCCGCGGGTCTTTGCCGCCATCGATGTGACTAGAAACAATATGAATCGAGAGGTGGCGGGACTACCCGACAAGGTCACCCGCACCCCCGATGGCCGGGTAGATGTGCACGGGGTCGACGAATTGGTCTATGCCCTGAGCGCCAGCATGTTGGGCAATTCGACCCCTTTTGAGGCGGTTGGCTGGAACACCACCCGATTCGGCGACGATGGCGAGCCGACCGACCACGGCGTCGGCTGTGGTGATACCGGAGCGCCGCTGTTCCTGCCCGACTTTGACCGCAGGGGGTGTTTGGTCTTCTTCTATGGTTTCCTCTCACTATATGGCATCCCAGCAACCCAGAGTGTGCCATACATTCCACCATCTATGATCACCCTGTACATCTACCCCGACCAAGAATTACAACCGCTCTCACCTCACCTCACCACATCTGGAGAAGAGCCGACTTATAGCCGCACATTATTGCGCTTTGGCATCACCCAGCCCGAGGAGTTTCCATCGATGAACCCATTCCTTGAGAAACTCGAGGATGACCTATCTCCCTTCACCAATCTGACCAAGGGGGATTTCCGGGTGCGTGGCAACCTCAACTCAGCCCTCAACGATGAAGATTATCCGGTCTCCTGGGTGATGTGGACCGGCCGGCCGATAACCCGTTTCGTCGCCGCCGACGCGATGCAGTCGCAGATGCAATCGAGTTTGATTCTGGGTGCCTTATTCGTCATCCTCACCCTGTGGTGGGGCTTCCGCTCGCTGGTGCAATCTCTGTTGACAACTCTGCCGATTCTGACCGTCGTGGTGTGGTTGTACGGGATCATCGCCGCGGTCGGGGCGAGCCTCAATCTCGTCACCGTCGCAATCGCCGCGATATCCCTGGGGGTCGGCATCGATTATTGCATCCACGTCACCGAGAGATATCGCGAGGAGCGCTGGAAGGGAGCATCACGCCAGGTCGCATTGGCCGCGGTTGGTGGCGCCAGCGGACTGGCTTTGGTCGGCTCTGCCGCCAGCGACATCTCCGGATTCATGATCATCTCCCTGTCACCGATGGGACTGTTCTCATCATTCGGTTTCTTCAGTTCGGTGATGATTCTGCTCTCACTGATCGCCAGCCTGATTCTCACCTGTGCGGCAATCGGGTTGATGCCCGACAGCCGCGCCAAGCAGGAAAAGGAACGGACGGCTTTCATCCAGGCGCACACCGTCAGCATTTCGCAGGCCATCATCCCCGACGCCTATGACTATGCCAAACTCGCCAACATGCCCGAGGCTTATCATGCACCGACCGATGACCTGTACGAAATCGATGACCCTTACAATGTGGTTGCCCAAGCCCATACTACCTCGTCCACCCCGGAATCAACCCCGCAACCTACACCCCCACAACCGACGCCGAAAAACACTGAGGGGAATATCGATTTCTCGAATATGCTCGACGATATCCTGTGATTGCCAGCGGGCGAGGCTTCACGTCATAATGCCTGCTGGGCTCTGCCATGGCTGGTCGGAAATTGCTGACCGTGGGATTGTTTCTGTTGCTGCTGCCGGCAAGCGCCGGCCCGGCGCAAGCGCAGTTCGGTAATCTCTTCGATTGCCCGACCTCAACCTTGTTCGCCAGCAGTTTGCCCGAGCAGGTGCACATCGCCCTGCTCGACGACACTAGCCAGATGCAGGTCTCTTGGGCGACCCCGGGCCAGACCGATTCAGAGGTCGAATACGGTTTGGAAGAAGACTTGAGCAACTCGGTTAGCGGGGAGGAGGAATGCTATGACCACGACATGGTATTCCACAGCGCGACGATGACCAACCTCGAACCGGCAAGCAACTATTCCTACCGCGTCGGTGATGGCAGTTCGTGGTCATCGGTTTTCCAATTCTCAACCTACGACCCATCTCAGCCGGTGAAATTCTACGGTTTCGGCGACCACGGTATGTCCTCTGATGCCCTGATAATTGGCGATATGATCGCCGAAAAACCACTAGACCTGTTGATTCTGTCCGGCGATATCTCCTATGCCAATGGTGACCAAGCGGTATGGGATGATTACTTCCGCGAGAACCAGCCTTCGATGTCGACCATGCCGTGGATGGTAGTGCCGGGAAATCACGAGAATGAGACCGGCTACGGCTTTGATGCCTATGAAACCAGAATCGAGATCCCCAACGACTCCGGTACCGACTTTTATCACGCCTTCACCGTCGGCCCGGTGCGCTTCATCGGTATCAGCACCGAGCACGATTTCTCCTCACCCAGTATTCAACATTCTTGGCTGAAGAGCGAATTATCAGCCGCCAACGCCGACCGTGATAATACCCCATGGCTGGTGGTCTATGGCCACAAACCGATGTATACCTCACACGGCGATGGAGGTGGTCACGACATCAACGAGACGATTCGCCAACAACTTGAAGCATTATTTGTCGACAATCAGGTCGACATCATCATCTGGGGTCATGACCACTTCTACGAGCGCACCTGGCCGGTGATCGACAGTGTGGTGCAGGAAAAAGGGACTTATCGCAAGGGCGGAGAATTCGCCGGCAGCCACGCCCCGATTCACCTCATAGTCGGCACCGCCGGGCGAGGCTCGTACGACTATTCCGAGGAACAGCCGGAATGGTCGCTCTACCGTGAGAAATCACACGGCCTGATGCGCTTCAATGCCAGCATGGAATCGATGCTGGTAGAATACATACGCTATGACGGTATCATCGGCGACAGTTTCATTCTACTCAATGGCAACCCCACCTCCATCCCTGAGGAAGATGCGGGATTCCTACCGGCGGAAGGGATTATTTTCACCCTGATGACGTTGTTATTGGCAGCGCGCAGACAGCAGATGGTTTCTTGAATGGTGGTCTCCACGCCAACATGTCTGGCGCGGGGTTGGCCCCAGTGAGATATTTCGCCGGTGGTGATGATTTGTCCGATGAAGAAGGGATTTCTAAGGCCAATGATTCCGTAGCCGTGAGCACCAAGGAAGGACAGCCCCCAGAGACCGAAGAGGATTGGAGCACCTATTCCAACGCCGGATTCGGCAGTACCGATTACGACCTGTGGGAAGACCTTGCGCCACTCGATGAGTCTGGTGAAGATGTGGATTCGGGTGAGGATGACGATGAGTTCGATGAGTTCCCGGTTGAACAACTAGACACCCATCTGCAGGAGATCCCCACCGCACCCGCGGCAGAAGCACTGAAACATCTGGTTCGTTTGGGAACCTGTGACCATTGCCTGGGTCGGGTCGGCGGCAAGAAAACCTACGGTCAGACTCTACTCGAGTCCGGCATTGGTATTCGAACTCTGGTGGTAGGGCGCGATGCCAATCTGGCCGAATCCCGAGACGTGATGACCATCTGTCCCTTCTGTGAAGAATTATTCTCTGAAATCGAACTTCTAGCCGACCTTATCTGTAATGAATTGGCACCTTACGAATTTTCTCGCCTGCAGATCGGTGGGCAATTCCCCAAAGTCCAAGCCGAGGCCGAGGATGACCTGCGCAAGCGCTTCGGCGCCGCTGGTTCGCTACCTCTGAAGTCGAGTTTGACCGATGAGATCGCCAAAGTTCTGGTCGAAAAACTGCCTGAGGTCAAGATGGTGAGCGAGAAACCCCAGATTCTCGCATTGATCGATATGTTGACCCTAGGGGTAAAGATCGAGGTGCGCTCACATTACATCTATGGGCGTTACCGCAAATTAGCGCGTGGTATTCCTCAGACCCGCTGGCCTTGCCGAGCGTGTAAGGGTCGAGGTTGTGAGCGCTGCAATAATACCGGAAAGCAGTACGAGACTTCGGTGCAGGATTTGATCGGCGAGCCGATTCTCCCACTCTTTGCGGGAGAAGACCATGTCTTTCACGGCATGGGGCGAGAAGATATTGACGTCCGCTGTATGGGGCGGGGCCGGCCTTTTGTCATCGAGATCAAGAACCCACGCCGGCGTTCTGTGCCAGCGAGCGAACTTGAGCAAACCATCAATCAGGCCGCAGACGGGCGAATCGAAGTCGAATCAATGCGTGATTCAACCCGTTCTGAAGTCGTCCGTATCAAGGATACACCGGCCGAGAAATCCTACCGGATCCGCTTCAAATTATTGCCCCAGGGAACCCTGCCAGTACCCGTGCCGCACCCGGCGCGAGGGCGGAATAATCGTCGCCGTGGAGGAGGGCGGCACAGAGGGCCTCAGGTCGAAGCTGAAGCAACCCCCGCCGCCCCGGACCGCAAGACCACCGCAGACTCCCAGAACTCGCCAAACTTCCCCACCGCCCCTGATAACCAAGCAGCTGAGATGGTGGATGAAAAATCTCTTGCCAAATTGAAGAAGTCTGAACTTGTCGCAATGTGCGAACAATATTATCTGCCGAAGACCGGTACAAAACCGATCCTGATCGAGCGACTTCTCAACCACCGACCCGAGCACCGGTCCAGCGAACACGAGTTGGTCACCCCAGCGCTACCCGACCTCAACACCATCATCGCCACCCTCGATGGAATGGCCGGCACCGTTCTCGAGCAGAGGACCCCGACCCGTGTCTCCCACCGCCGAGCCGACAAGGTGCGCAAGCGTAGTGTGCTTGAAGTCACTGATACCAGTGCTGAAATCATCGGCGATGAAATCTTCGCCGAGGTTACCATGCGCTGTGAATCCGGCACCTACGTCAAGGAAACCATCCATGGCGATGGTGGCAGGACCACCCCCAGTGTCGCCGGTCTGCTCGCGGTCGACTGTGAGGTCGTGTGGTTGGACGTAGCCGACATTCACGCCGATTAGACGAGCCTTGGCTGCCGCTTAACGCGTCGGCGGGCTTAAATGGATGGGGTAGGTCGCCGCAGTGCTCGTAGCGTGGCTATGGCTGGAGGTTGATGAGAAATGAGGCGCAGTAAAGGTACTCGACAAGGTACACGAAGCATTCTACGCAAGTCGAAGAGCGAGCGTGGCCGAGTCGTCATCAGGCGCATCCTCCACCAGTACTCAGAGGGCGACCGCGTCGCCATCGTTCTCGATGGTGGCCAGCAAGCGGGAATGCCGCATCGTCGATTCCAGGGCCGTACCGGGTTCATCACCTCCAAGCAGGGCAAGGCTTGGGTGGTAGCGGTCAAAGATGGTAACATGAAGAAGACCGTGGTCGCTCGACCTGAACACCTACGACCATTGGAGTGAGGCTGATTACCGTGAGTGAAGAAAGATTTCTCAATTTTGCTGAAGTACGCGACGAACTGATCGATGCTCAAGAGCGTCGTGGTTTCTTGACCTACGAACAGAAGATGGCTCTACAGCACGCCGAGTGGGCCGCAAGTGAAGCCCGCAACGGTTTCAAGACCGATTCCAAGGTCTTCAAAGACATGTTTGAGGCCTTGATGAAAATCGAAAAAATCGCTAAATTCCCCGACATTGCCGCCAAGTTGGCAGAGTTGATGCCGATGGATTCTGTCGATGTACGAGCTGTTCTCGGCAGTCGCCGCATCACTATCGAAGCCGGTGAGATTGAGGAAATCCTTGATATCGTACGCCAGCATGTCGGTGTAGAATAGGCCAGCGTCCGGGTGGACTCTCATGAGCGCATTTCACAACGACCCAAGGGCAAACAAGTCTGATGACGACCCATTGGCGGGTGAAGTTTCGTGCCGCATCCTCGACCACGAGATCGGGGGGCTGATTCTCGCAATCAGCGAAAACCATCTGCAGACTATTCGAATCCGGCCAAATATCAGCGCGCAGATGCAGTCGGCGGGAACCGTCCTCGGTCTCGATGATTCCACAATCATCAACGAAGTCCTCGGCATGATTCGCTACCGCAACCTCTCATCCCGCGCCCAAGATTCGCTGGCCGATGTCATCAACTCAATCATCATCGATAATCCCGAGCCATACCTGTCATTCTACAATCGCGCCGGCAACCTTTCCCTGAAGATGCATGCCTTCGCCTTACTACCGGGTGTCGGCAACAAGAAGGCGCTTGAGATGGTTGACCTACGGGGTCGTGATGGATGGGAAGAGTTCAGCAAACTCGATGCCGATTGTGGAATCGATGGCGCTAAACTTCTCGCCGAGAGACTGGCGAAGGAAATCGCCGACCACCACCTTGTGCCTCGCTTGGTCGAGTTATTGCTACGCCAGGAAGAATGAGCATGTCTTATGCGGACACCGCTTCTCTCATCGAGTCGCTGATAGCAGTAAAAAATCCGACTAAAAAGTTAGGTCAGCACTATCTCAAGGATGACGAGGTCTTGGCCGCCGCGGTCGAACTTGGTGGAGTAGGTAAGGGAGATGTCGTACTCGAGGTCGGCAGCGGCCCGGGAACATTGACCGCTCACCTGCTCAACAGTGGCGCAAAGGTTGTCGCAGTCGAGATCGATGCTGAGGCCTGCTCACACCTGCGAGGAGTATTCGCTCAGGCGATTGAAAGTGGCGACCTGACCCTGCTCAATGGGGATGCACTGGCAATCCAATTCCCCGCTGACATCACCCATGTAGTCGCCAATATCCCGTTCCAAATTTCCAGCCCACTTATTGACCGGTTACTGAAACATCACCGTAGTGGTCGAGGATTGACCGCCATCGTTCTATTGCTTCAGGATGAATTCGCCACCCGCCTCGCCATGCTCGACGGCCCATCCAGCCGCGGCCCGCTCGGCATCACCACCGCCTTTGAGTGGCGGGTAGAGGCGATGCAAATCGTTCACTCTCACGCCTTCACCCCAGCCCCGGCCGTACATAGTCGCCTGGTGAGACTGACCCCGCTGCAAGGTTATGAGATGCCGGATGATATGGCTGTACCGAATCTGAAACTCGCTCGCATGGTGGTTCGTGAATGCTTTGGCGAGCGCCGCAAAAAGATGCGCAATCGCATCACTGTGATTCCTAAGCGTATTGCTCGGGTAAAGGGATGGTATGCCAAGGCCTGGCGCGCAGCGGCGAAAGCGGTGTTGCGCCAAGAGCACTTTTCGGCACTACCGACCGGTTGGTACGAGGCCCGGCCGGAACAATTGTCGACCACCGATTGGTTGGTCTTAGTTGCCCACATCGAGGCCTGTAAAGAGGAGTAATTTACGGGGGGTTCACATAGGGCAGCCACATGGCCTTGCTCGCTCAGAGGGATAAGGATGGCAAAGAAGGACACCTACCTTGCTCTACTACGTCGGGGAATCGACCATACCACGGCCAACCATCTGGCTGATGCCGGATTGAAGATTGGCGATTTGAAGAAAATCGACAAGGATCAGTTGGTCGAAAATTATGGTCTGCAGACCACCATCGCCGATGGCGTGCTCTCGATTGTCAACGCCGGTCACAAAAGCCACGGCAAGGAGCGCTTCCTGGCCAAGGTTCTAGCCCCGGAAAAGAAGAAGATGGACCGCATCGAAGAACAGCGGTTCAAGCGCAAGCAAAAGGATATTCTCGCCGATTTGGCCGAGCAGAAAGATCGCCTGAAGATCGCTCGGGTAGAAGCTTTTCGCGCCCAGAAAATAGTCATGAACCGCTTGGGTAAGACGATTGAGTTAATCGTCAAGTTGGAAAACAACCTCTATGACGAAAGCAAGGATGACCAGAAGGTCAAGATCCGCGACCAGTTGGAGACCCGCGGCTTGGAGGCGGCCCGTGACCACGAGATGCTTGAATTGGAAGGCACCCCCCAGGACATCGTCGACTTCCGTCGTCTCATGGTACCGCAGTTGATTCTCCACGCCTGCCCGGAGTGTGGCGAAGAATTGGACCCCCGCTCAAACCGCGACACCAGTTGCAGTGACGAATGGACTTTCATCTGCTGGGACTGCGAGAACACCTTCACCCCGAAATTATCGCACAGTGTCGAAGACCTGTTGAGTAATGGCAGCCGAATCAAAATCGACCCCGAGGCCAAGCCTCGCAACCCGGTACCTCGACGTCCTTCAAGTCGCGACTTGAAGACCGTCACCGACTTCATCCAAGCCGACTTGGAAACCACAGGAGCGACCGCGGATGAACTTGCTGCCGCGGCTGAAGCCAGTTCTCTCTCCGCCGGTCTGATGACCATCGATGACTGGATTAACCAGACTCTGGCTGCCAAGGGCTATATCCAGGCTCAAGAAGACCGCGAGGATTTCATCCTGCGCACCGGCGCTGGGGCGACCAAGTTCAACAAATGGATGAAGAAAGCCGGTCTGTACTTCAACAAGCAGACCGGCCGCTGGACTCGATACGAGGAGCGCTAAGGAGCTCAGGTCTCAGGTGATGAGATGTCGCCAGACCCCGGTCAAGTGCGTTTTTTCCGTGGCAGCATCCTACTGGGAACGGCCCCTCTCGATACCGAACTCACCCTGTGTGAGCATGCCGAGATGGCCGGGGTCGATATCCCGACAAATTGCACCTCCGGTACCTGTGGCACCTGCATGGTCACCCTGCTGAAAGGTGAAGTTCCGCTGCCCGAGGAGATTCCCCCTGGGCTCGACGATGAACTCATCGCCGAAAATGCCCGATTATCGTGTATCGGCGTGGCTAAATCTTCACTCGATATCGAAATTCGGCCACCTCTGTGAGGAATAGTGATGCCAACCTCACAATGGTCGCTCACAGAATCGCTGATTCTCGCCTTCAATGTCGTCGTAATCGGCTTGATAATATGGGCACTGCGGCGCAGAATACGAACAAAACTGAATGAGGTAGAAGCGCGGCAAAATCAATCGCTCATGCGGCAGAAAAACCCCGATGATGACACATTTGAGCAATGAAAACCTTTGAGAGTGAGGTATGGACGGCGAATCATGGCCGAACTTCGCCTCCAGACCAGCGCCGGCGGCCGTCTCTCCAAAGAGGCGTTCTCGTTGGCGACGCTGCGCCAAAGTGTGGCCGGTCAGGGTCTGGCATGGTTGGATATCGTCAATCCGGATGAGGAGATTCGTAATTTCCTGTTGGATGATTGTGGATTCGACGAACTGGCGGTCGAAGATACCACTGGCCATACCGCTAACACGGTGCAGAAATTCGACAACCACCGCTTCGTTGTCATCCAGGCGCGTGACGACGACAAGAATCGACTCGATACCGAACCGGTGGCTATTTTCCTGCAAAATAAGTTGATGATCACCGTTCGCCACACCAAGATTCCGGCACTGAAGGTGTTCTCCAAGCGTCTCCTGCATGCCGACGAAGAAGACTTGGAAATCGGCATAGATTACCTGTTGTACGAGATTCTCGACTCCATCGCCGACGATTGGGCGAACCGGTTGGCCGAGTATTCCGACGAGTTGGACACCCTTGAATTCCGCGTCTTCGACCCGTCAACCCGCTATGATAACATGCTCGAAGACCTGCACCTGCTGAAGCAACGGCTGCGCGAGGTTTCAAAGTCGGTCGAATCACTGCACTCGGCCTGCATCAGGTTGCTCAGGCCAGGCGAACGATTGGTGAACGAGAAGTCGATCACCCACTTCACCGACCTGCAGAACTTGGTAACCACCCTGGTCAAGCGGACAAATAACTACTCCTTGGGAGCAACCTCGACCCGGGACACCTATCTGACCAATGCCAATCTGATGTTGGCAAAGAGCAATAAGCGTCTGACCGAAGTGATGACCACACTCACAATCATCGGTGCAATCATGCTACCTCTGACCCTCATCGCCGGAATCTTCGGCATGAATACCGACCTGCCGTTTGATTCCTCCTCCCGCAGCGGTTTTTGGGTGATAATGGGTATGATGATAGCTTTCGGGCTAACCATGATCGCCTATTTCTGGCGCCGTGGATGGTTCCGCGAACCCGGTGAGTGATTATTTGTCCAATCGTAAGTTGGCAAAGATACAACGACAGGTTGCAAACACACTGTCTGGTTGGACTGAACCACACGGACATGGAAAAATGGCCGATAACGATAGTGTTGGTAGAGTTGACGTAGATATTGATGGACTTGTAAAAATAGCAATTACTCCAAAGCGTGCACATTGTCCTTGTTGTTTAATTGATTTAGCTGAACTACGATTGGCATTGCTTGAGAAAAAAGGAATTACATCAGTGCATATCGAGGTTGTTGGAGTTCCCGCGGCGGAAAGATGGACTAGAACAATAAATAATACTTGAAAATAACTTCTGCTAAGAAATTGTCAACTTATGCAGTTCCTGTTTTCCGGTTAGAGAGTTTGATATGTGGGTAGTAATTGGTGGGTTATGAGGCGAGTTATATGGATGGATTTACCGGGGGAGAAATGGACATTAGCAAGTGTCCAGTAATGCATGGGGCAGCAACCACAGGGAATACTGGAACAACAAATAGAGACTGGTGGCCGAATCAACTTAACTTGGGTATTCTTCATCAGCATGGTAAGAAATCGAATCCATTGGGTGAGGCCTTTGATTATCGAGAAGCATTCAAAACTATTGATTATGATGCGTTAAAGAAAGATCTTCATGACTTGATGACAGACAGCCAAGATTGGTGGCCTGCAGATTATGGACATTATGGGCCGTTTTTCATTCGAATGACTTGGCATGCAGCAGGTACATATCGTACTGGTGACGGACGAGGGGGTGGCGGTACTGGGGCGCAACGTTTTGCTCCTCTCAACAGTTGGCCTGACAATGGAAACTTAGACAAAGCTCGACGTTTGCTATGGCCCATCAAACAAAAATACGGAAACAAGATCAGTTGGGCTGATTTACTCATCTTAACTGGAAACGTTGCTATCGAATCAATGGGTGGTACGACATTTGGTTTCGGTGGCGGCCGTCCAGATATTTGGCATCCAGAAGAAGATATTTACTGGGGTTTAGAATCAGAATGGCTTGGTGACAAACGATATGAAGATACTCGTCAGTCCCTTGAGAATCCTCTTGCTGCGGTTCAAATGGGTCTGATCTATGTTAATCCCGAAGGGCCAAACGGCAAACCAGACCCTCTGCTAAGTGCAGCAGATATTCGTGAAACATTTTCTCGTATGGCGATGGATGATGAAGAAACTGTGGCCTTGGTGGCTGGAGGGCATACCTTCGGAAAGGCCCATGGTGCAGGAGATCAAGACTTGGTCGGACCTGAGCCAGAAGGTGCATCTCTTGAAGAACAAGGTCTTGGTTGGAAGAATGCTCACGGCTCTGGGAAAGGCCGTGACGCCTTTACAAGTGGCATCGAAGGTGCATGGACCGCAAACCCCACCCAATGGGACAACGGATATTTCGATCTCTTGTTCAGGTATGAATGGGAATTGGTCAAGAGTCCTGCAGGTGCATTTCAATGGCATCCGATTAATCCTACTGAGGAAGATATGCCGCCAGATGCAGAAGATGAGAGCATCAAAGTTTCACCAATGATGACAACAGCAGACATGGCCATTAAAAATGACCCTGAATACAGAAAAATCTCAGAGCGATTCCACAAAAACCCAGACTTATTTGCAGATAGTTTTGCCCGTGCTTGGTTTAAATTGCTTCACCGTGACATGGGGCCAAGGCCTCGTTACTTAGGTCCGGAAGTCCCTGATGAAGAACTCATCTGGCAAGACCCGGTACCTGCAGGTAAGGCAGATTACGATGTGGATTCTGTGAAGGCATCAATCAAATCAAGCGGCTTGACCATAACTGAGATGGTCGAAACTGCATGGGCAAGCGCTTCGACATTCAGAGGATCAGACATGCGGGGTGGTGCTAATGGATCTCGTATTCGATTGGCTCCACAGAAAAATTGGGAAGCTAATAAACCTGAACAACTCGCACGAGTTCTCGTAACTCTTGGAGAAATTTCAGAATCACACGGAGTAAGTTTGGCTGACGTAATTGTTCTGGCAGGCAACGTTGGTATTGAGATGGCAACAAATATCGATGTACCATTCACACCTGGTCGCGGCGATGCATCGGAAGAACAAACAGATGCAGAATCATTCGACGTTCTTGAGCCCGTTGCAGACGGATTCCGCAACTATCTCCAGAAGAACTTCTCAGTCAGCCCAGAAGAAATGATGCTCGACAAAGCGCAACTTCTAGGATTAACCGCTCCAGAAATGACCGTTATTATTGGTGGATTAAGATCATTGGGCATCAGTTCAGATGACCGTGGATTGTTTTCTGACAACATTAATCAACTTTCAAACGATTTCTTTACCACACTTCTTGATATGGGCGTCGAATGGAAGCCAACTGGCAGTAATTCATACGAAGCAAGAGATCGTTCCACTGGTGTTGTTGTGCGAAGAGCTTCAAGATTCGATCTTGTTTTCGGGAGTAATGCACAACTTCGAGCCATCGTAGAAGTATATGCTCAAGAAGATAACAAGGAAAAATTCGTAGCAGATTTCATCGCTGCATGGAACAAAGTGATGAACCTAGATCGTTTTGATTTATCATAAAACTGTTAACAATCAAGTAGTTAGAATTGCTAGAACTTCTGCGTAATCCGGTTCTTCACCGGGTGAATCGGCAATCCACTTCCACATCAAGTTCCCTTCCTCATCAACGATGAACACGGATCTCTGAGCTGCAGTATAACCTTCCATACCTGCAAAATCTTCCAAGGGAACTCCATATGCATGTGTAGTGGATCTGGTATAATCCGAGAGTATGGGGAAAGATATTCCATTATCTTCTGCAAATGCCTTATTAGAAAATGGTGCATCTACACTTATTCCCAATACCGTAGCATTGGCATCATTCAACGCACTCAACGAATCCTGAAAAATACACATCTCTGTCTTGCACACACCTGTGAAAGCCGCAGGAAAGAAGGCCAACACTACTCGTTGACCCTTGTATTCTCCTCCAGTTACAAAATTTAAATCGCCGTCGTGTAATTTGAAATCTGGTGCGTCATCGCCTAGTTCTACCATATTACCACCACACTGTCCCCCGACGTTTTCGGTTATTAATTCTCTTTCTAGTCATTTTGAAGCGATCATTCAAATGGGTCGAGATTGACGACCTGTTCGATATCGACCCGCTTGTAGCCACGTTCAAGGGCTATCTCGCCACTGCGTTTGAGCATTCGCCGCATCCACCCCAGACGCATCAGATCCTGCAATTTGGAAAGATGGTCGACGAAGGGCGCGGGATTCTCGGCGGTGATACCGGTACGCAGTGCGTATTCGGTCTCCTCGACCACATCGTAGTAGAGCAGGAGTAGTTCCTCCAAAGCCTCGTCGGTCACCGGCATGCCGGCGAATTGTTTTGCCATCTGCCGTAGGGTTCTGGGGGTCAGCACCTGTCCTCCGCCCAAGGCCTCGGTGATTCCCGCCTCGGATTCATCATGGCCTTCACCCACCGATGAACTCCCGAGCAAGTCGGGCTCCACCCCACCATCCGTTCCCGGGACCGGAGCAGATATTTCAGCGATGGCGGCTACCAGATGACGCGGCTTGATGGTGCCGACACGGTTTTTCTCCGCCGCCGATTCAGCCCGACGAATAATTCCGGCAAGATAAGTCTCGAGGTCATCTATCGCCATCTGAACTGCAGATGAGCCGACTGACTCTAATTCGCTGATACGTTCAATCAATAATTCTCGGGTTCGGTTGTAATTCAATCTAGTGCGTCCGACATCTCCAAGCGTCTTGCGCCCTGCATCGGCGGCGATGGTATCAGCCTCATATTGAGGTACCAAGCGGTCTAGTTCGGTGACCATCAAGTCGACGAGGTCATGTTTGACCTGACCTGAGATTCGCATATCGGTGAAATTTGCCGCAACCTGGCCGATATGACCGCTCGAATACGGCTTCGCCATACCTCGTTCCCGTAAGCGCACCTCATCAACCTGTGCGTGGTAGTATCACAAAAGTGAAACTCAATCAGGTCTCACCATTGGTGATGCCATGGGAATGCTCCATCGGCGGAAAGCGGCTCCATGCCGCGCTCGCCGCGTACCCAGGTATCCTCGCTGCCGATCGAGCCCTCGGCATAGACCACCTTCGGCTCGATGGCCATCGTCCCACCTAACTCAAGTGGCCGGTCAAAGCCAGCTGCCACCACCGGACTCTCATCCAACTCCAGTCCGAGTGAATGACCGAGGAATCTCGTTTGGTCGGGTTGCTGACCCATCAGATGGTCGCCATGACCCATCTCCACCGCCAATGCCTGACCCTCCTCCCAAGCCTGGGCGCAGGTCTTACCCTGGTCGAGTACATCGACGACCACCTCCTTGACCGCCAACATGTCGTCGAGCCGCTCTTGCCAAACCGTATCGAGCGGCCCAAGCGAGAACATTCTCGTCATATCGATGAGGTAGCCGCGGTGGGCGTGGAGAATGTCTACCAATACCGGCTCGCCGGGCTTGACCTTGTTGAAGCCGGCACCCATTCCGACGCCGGGATGAGGACCGGTTCCGCCGATTGCGGCGTCGAAGAAAGAGGGTATTCCACCGGCTCTTCCGGCGACGACGACGGCCCGGTCACACTGCATCGGGAAACGGCGCAAATTGATGTTCCCGCCGAAACCTGCGGCACGACTGATGGCTTCTGCGGCGGCGCTCAACTCTAGTTCTGTAACCCCTTCACAACCGACTTCGGCAATCGCCTCGAACATCGTCAACTGAATATCAGCAGCGAGGCGCATCTGCTCGATCTCCCACGCCGATTTCACCTCGCGCAGGGAGTGAACCAAAGTCGAACAATCACCGACCGGGCCGAGCCCGGAGAGAGCCGTGGTGAAGCGCTCGGCAAAGGCCGAGGGTATCGACTGCATCTGAAGTCCAATCCCCGCACCACATCCACCGCCATTTCCAGACACTTCAACCCCCTCGGCTTCGCCGGAATAACCGGTGCCACCAGCGCCGCGAGCGCGTAATTCATCGGCAAAATCAGACATCCGTGGAAACTGGATGACCTCGTGTGGAGCATCATCACCACCGCCATCATGGCTGGCGCGCCGCACTGAGCGGCGGACGAATTGGGTAACCTGGCCCTCAGCGGGAATCCACAGCGAGGCGTTTTGGCGACCGCCGGCGAAATAATACAGGTCGACCGGATTATGAATCAGTGCGCCCGACAGTCCGGCCGAGCGCAGTGACTTTGCCATCGCATCCTGACGATCTGCCAACTCGGATACCGGCACCCGCCAATCTTGGCCTTCCGGCCCGAGCAGGTCGTCCTCAGACCACGCCATACCCGGCGCTGGGGTCAGCGGTTGAAGAATACTGCACCCGACAAGTTATTGATAGGCCGATAATACGTAATGGTGTGAGGGCGCGGCCATGAGAAAGCCTCTCCTCATCAGCGCCGGTATTTTTTTCATCATCGGCATCATCGCCTTCGCCTCGGCATTAATCGGCATGGGGGAATTTGACTTCGACGAGAATACGATTTACGATTCTGCCGCGGACGAAGGTATGCAGGAATTTGACAACCCCACATCAACGGAGTTCGGATTTTCGGTTTATGTAGAGGGCGGAGAAGATTGTTCTACTGTGGAAATCAATCTCATCAAGGGGGGGAAAAACTACTTTGAAAAGGACTGTGATGAGTTTCTCGACGAGGCCGGATGGACTTATGTGGGGATGACTTCGGCGATGGCCAGGGGGACGTTTGAAGTCAATTCCTCCCATCCTTTCATCATCGTCGATGATAGTGAGTTCTTATCATATGGTCTAGCATTATTCGGCGGCTCTGGGTGTTGTTTCATCGGCTTCATTCTCCTCCTCATCGGTTTATTCACTGGAAAAAAGGCCAACCAACAGGTCATCATCGTCGGCCAGCAGGGGATGATTGAGCCCGGCATGCAACAAACGGTCATCCAACAGCCCGGCATACAACAGCCCGGCATGCAACAAACGGTCATCCAACAGCCCGGCATACAACAACCCGGCATACAACAGCCAGCGATGGGTTACCAAACCGTTGCCCAACCTTATTCTCAACCCACAGCCGCAGACCCAGCCCCAGCAGTATCATCACCTCAACCGCAAAGTGTCGAGGGTTGGATCACCCCCGACCATGTCGTCGATTCAGGCGCTACTCATGATGAGACGCCAGAAAGTGGTGCTTGAGAATCTGAATTCTCTGCCTCGGCGTTTTCCGCTTCGGAAATCCTGTTCCGTGCCAACTCACAGTATTCCTCGCTGAGGTCGACGCCGATGTAACGCCTACCGGTCTGCAATGCGGCGATGGCGGTTTGGCCTGAGCCTAAGAACGGGTCGAGCACGACATCACCGGCAAAGGTGTACATCTCGATGCAACGGCGCGGCAACTCGACCGGGAACGGTGCCGGATGGCCGACCCGCTTGGCCGATACGGTGGGAAACCTCCAGATTGATTTAGTCAGTTCGACAAATTCCTTCTTGTCGATGGTATCAGCGCGAACCCCGGATTTCTCTTCCTTGGTTCGGGGTAATTTGAACACCCCTTTCGAGTAAACCAAGATGTATTCGTGAACGTCTCGCAAGCACGGATTCGAGGCACTGGCAAATGATCCCCAAGCACATGAGGAGCCTGCACTTGCAGATTTATCCCAGATAATCTCCCCCCGCTGGAGGAACCCAAGGTCGTTCATTATCAGGTTGATGTGGCTGGATAGGGGGATGTAGGGCTTACGCCCGAGATTTGCGACATTTATCACCGCCCGCCCACCGGGAACCAATACTCGATGGCATTCGGCAAACACCTGACGAAGAAGGGTGAGATAATCACCGAGTCCGAGGTCTTCATCGTATTCCTTACTGGCATTGTATGGCGGCGAGGTCACCATCAAGTGAACTGAATTATCAGGAATCTGAGCGAGGTTTCGACTATCGCCACAGATTACGGAATTTGCCACCTTTGACGGAAGTTCAACAGATTTGCCGGTGTCGTGTTCCTTACCGACCTCATCATACATCTTGGAATTGTAGTACAGGCTGGAATCATGACCTTCGCGCTTTGAGACGCCGAAACCCGAGGTTGCGGTCGAAGCTCGTTTACGCGCTCCCCCTAAACCCCTTGAGCCCGGTGCGGGGGTATTTTCGCGCGCCATGCGCTTCATCGAGTTAGTCTTCCTCATAACATTTCGCGCTTCGGATGGGTCCTTGACGCGCCTTCGTAGAGTGCTTTCTCAGCGCGAGATGATGGTGAAAGACTGAAAACCAACAGTATCTCGCCAAGTACAATGGGACGGGTTCTCACCCTTGACGATGTCAAGGTTGATGGCATGACCGTACTGCTTCGTGTCGATATCAACTCACCGCTCGACCCAGCGAGCGGCGCCTTCCTCGACACCTCTCGAATCAAGGGTATTCTGCCAACCATCACTCGTCTCATCAAGGCCAAAACCGTGATGTTAACCCACCAGAGCCGACCCGGCAAAGACGACTTCACCACCACCCACGGCCATAGCCGTGAACTCGGTCGCCTACTTGGACGCCCGGTGAAATGGGTCGAGGATATTCACGGTGATGCAGCATTGGCGGCGATTGAATTACTTCAGGATGGTGAGATTCTCATGCTCAACAATGTCCGCATGGATGATGAAGAGTTTTCCCGCAGTAAGGATAGTTTTGAGGAATTGACCGATTCTCTCATGGTTACTCGATTGGCTGGAGTTGCCGACCTCTTCGTCTACGACGCCTTCGCCTGCGCCCACCGTAACTCCCCCTCAATTACCGGATTCACCCACGTATTACCCTGTGTGGCCGGCGAGTTGATGCGCAAGGAAATCGATGCTCTGCAAGGCACAGCCAGAAATCCTGAGCGCCCCTCAATAGCCGTACTCGGCGGCATAAAGGTCGACGATTCAATCGCCGTGGCCGACAATATGCTGCGCAATGGTAGTATCGATGCGGTTTGGGCGACCGGAGGGGTTGCCAACCTATTCCTCTCCTTCGCCGGCCATGACCCGGGCGATATCAGTCTGGATTTTCTCGCCGCTGAATTGAAAGGGGAATGGTTACCGACAGTAGAGACCGCTCGCAAGTTGTACGAGGACTACTCCGGAGTGATTCACCTACCTGTCGACGTCGCCGCCAATGTCGCCGGCAACCGCCTCGACCTGAATGTCGAAAACCTGCCCATCGATGCGCCTATTCTCGACCTTGGAGTGCAATCGACGATTAACCTGAGTCAGGCCATCCGCGCCGCTGGAACCGTGATTCTGAACGGCCCTGCCGGTGTTTTCGAAGACAATAATTTCGCCTTCGGCACCGTTGAGATGCTCAACGCCTGTGCCGAGACCGAGGCCTTCGTCGTCATCGGCGGCGGTCATACCGCGACCCTGATCTCAAAGAAGGGCATGACCCACCGTATGGGGCATGTATCGACCGGCGGCGGTGCCTGTCTGGATTTCCTAGCCGGAAAAACACTACCAGCAGTTGCGAGTCTTGAGACCAGTGCCCAGGAGTTCGGAGTAAGAATCCTATCCGAAATCGAAGTCGGAAACGAATAGCACGAGCGGTTTCCCACCGTGCCTGGCAACCGGCAACGTGACCGAATCAAGAGCCCTGTATCGCCCAACCAAAGGCGAGCAAGCCGACCAATGCGAGCACCGCGATAACGGGTCCAGCGAGCAATCCCGTCAGCAATCCGATGACCAATATCGCGGTTACCGGAAGTGGTTCCTTCACCACTTCAGCAGCGTCGAATTCTCTTGTGGAAGTCGTTGCCACCAGCCCGACCAATCCAGCCCCGGGCGCGAGCAACCACAGTGGAATCGAGACTGCGATGATGCCGATGAGTCCACCTAGAACACTAAACTTCGCGGGGTGTATCTCCTCCTCACCTTCGCCGCCAGCCTCGAACCACCCGCTGATATTGAAAATCTCACCATCGCTCATCGTCACCTGCCAGCGATGCAGATAAACCCCCGAAAGACCCTCGATCGTGCCTTCCCAGGCACAGCCTTCGCCACTGACTTCAACCGCACCCGGTAATGCTGCCTCACCCGATTCACCCTCAGGCCACTCGGCATCGTGATCGGCTACCGGGCCGCGCATCTCCAGGGTGACACCAACGACATCGCTACAAGTCCAAGGGGTCTCAAAATGACCGTGCAAGACCTCGCCGGCCTCGGTTGTCCTTATCTCGTCATGAGCGCCAACCGACCAGTTCTCGAGCGAGAATAGCGCCGGCGCATCGGCCAGTCCCCAATTGGCTTCGGCCGCACCATAGCCATCAAGATATGCGGTGACATCAACCTCGATAACCTGCCCGACCTCGACAGAAAGGTCAAAAATATCCGAAGTCCACGGCACATTGGTCATCAATGGCTCGTTGAGAATGACGGTCTCAGACCGTCCTGAGGCCACCTCCTCACCATCGACCATAACGATTACATCGAGATAGACTCCTAAGCCAACCACGACCCCGACCGGCTCGAAATACATCACCAGAATCGCTTGGCTCTCGGTGATGTTCAAACCGAACTCGGTCGCCTGAGAAGCCCACGTTCCCACATGCATGGGGGTGCCGGTGTAAATCAGTTCGGAACCTGACTCAGCACTACTCACCCCTTCCCGAATCAGACCGAGGTTGGAAACGCCGGAGAGGGTGAAGACCAGCCCGCCGGTCTCCGGCGGTGGTGGATGGGCGACAGCGGAAGGAATCATCATCAAAGCCATCAATCCCGATAAAATCACCGCGGCATAGGCCCTGCGCATGTCAAAGGGGAGCGTGCCACTGCAAACGAATGTTTCGCCTCTCCGACCGACCGCCTTTTCCCCTAAATATCTCCATTCCCAACCCTCAGCCAACCATCCATCCACCATACCATCCATCCTTCCATCCGGATATGACAATCTTGATGGCATAGTTCCCTTAGACCAAACCATGGTCGAGCGCTACGCTCCTGCGCAGGCGGCGCCGGCGATTAGCCGGTCGAGATGGGGGATTACCCCGATTGTGCTGGCAAGTCTAGGTCTGCTGTCCGGCCAAGCCAGCGCCCATGGGGATGATGAAGTTGGAGGTATCCAAGGTATTCTCGGGGTCTTCGAGGTGATGGTCGCCTCCTCCTTCTTCCATTCCATCGGTGCCATCCTCTTGGTCGGCGGGCTGATTCTATTGATGATTCGTCTGCGGATTGCCGAAGCGGAAGACGATGGCGAGGAAACCGATACGCTAGACCGCGATACGGATGACGATGAAATATTGCAGGCGACGATGTTACGACCCGATGTAGAAATTCCCGGTATGGCGGCGCGCCTGCTCTACGTTGGTATCGTCATGAATCTCCTCGGTGGCGCGGCGCGGCTGTTCGAGCCCGGCCATCCCTCACTGCTGGAGATGTTCGCCAATCGCTGGGTCGGGATAATGCTGGTCAAACACGCCTTCATCCTGACGATGTGCATCTGCACCATTCTCGCTACGCTGAATACCAACCGCATCGAGCGCCGACTCTTACTGTGTCGATTCTCACTGGGATGTGTCATCGTAATTGGCCTGCTCGGCGCACTCGCCGGCGTCGTCAGCAATTCTGCTTAACTATTGGCATCACCATACATAAAGTATGGTTTTGACTATTCAAATCCAAAAAATATGATTGAGGCGCCTTGCGGCAACGAATAAAAACTCAAGCCTCGCCTACTCAACCATGCGCTTAGGTTGCATCATCCTGACCCTGTTCATGCTGACCGCGACAATCCCCTTGCTAACCCCGGTGGTCGCCGACGGTAGAAGTAGCCATCCAGGCTCCCAAAATACCGTCGTCGAGCAGTTTGGCACCGGATTCGATGAGACCATCATCGCCACTGTCACCGACTCTCTGAACAAGCCCCGAGACCTTCAATTCCACCCTGGACAGACTGACGACCTGTGGGTCGCTAACCGGGCGACTGACTCTATCACCATCATTCACGACGCCGGCAAGACCAGTCAGTGGACCGAGAACCGAGATGACGCCTACAGCAACCACTTCATGGAAGAGGTGAGTTCACTTGCCTTCGGACAATACAGTAATGAGCACGACTGGATTTTCGCCACCGCCCAGGAAACCCGCAACACCTACGACGGCCAGCAGGCTGCTAACAACTTCATGGGTCCGGCGCTGTGGCCGAGTGACCTGTCCGAGTTTGCCATGGTCAACCAACAAGGTGGCGGGAAACTGGGCAGCCACCTCGACATGTTGCACGAAAGCCCTTACGGCATGGGTATAGCCCATGATTCGGGCAATGCCTACTGGTATTTCGATGGCTATAATGGTAATCTGGTCTACTATGATTTCCAATCCGACCACAACACTGGCGGAGAGGACCACGATGACGGCATCGTCCGCCGCTACACCGAAGTATCGCTGAACCGGCTGGCATGGGTTCCCAGTCACATGATTCTCGACAAGTCTACCGCCAAACTCTACATCGCCAATACCGGTGCCGGGAAGGTTCTGTGGGTAGACACCGATTCAGCCGACGGTTTCACTCCAACCACCGTTGGACAGATGGACGGCGAACTGGCGGAATACTCCAACGCATGGGGGGTCGACTTCGGCGACTTCGCCACCGAGCCGACCCGACCGAGTGGAATCGCCCTCTACAACAACACATTATTTGTCTCCGACAACTATGACGGCAAGATATACGCCTACGACTTGGCGGGAAATCTGCTCGACAGCATCAGCACTAATGCCAATTCGATAATGGGGCTAGAGATCGGACCAGAGGGTCACCTCTGGTACATTGATGGGGTGCTCAACCGGGTGGTCAGGATAGACCCCTTCGATGATATCGATGGAGATGGGGTGGCCGATGAGAATGATAACTGCTTGACGGTTGCCAACTCGGGCCAGGATGATTTCGATGGCGACGGGCAGGGCGACCTGTGCGACCCCGATGACGATAATGACACGGTGGTGGATTTACTTGAGGATTGCCAATTCGGCGAGACCGGATGGACTTCGAGCATCAGTACCGACTATGACGGTGACGGTTGCCGCGATAGTTCCGAGGATGATGATGACGATAATGACGGGGTTGACGACGACGACGACGACTGTGCAAAAGGCATGCTCGGCTGGCTCGGCGATGCCAGCACTGACCACGACGGTGATGGCTGCCAAGACGAGGGTGAAGACCTCGATGACGACAATGACAGCCTGTGCGATACCTCGGCCTCAGATGGCGACTGCTCGATCGCATGGCCTGGATTCGACCGGTGTGCCAAGGGCGCGACCGGCTGGATCTCCTCAATCATCAACGATGTCGACCGCGACGGCTGTCTTGATGCGACCGAAGATGATAATGACGATGATGATGCCTATACTGATAGCGTTGACTTATGCCCTACCTACGCGGGAACCGCAAGCCAAGGAACCCAGTTGGGTTGTACCGATTCAGACGGAGATGGCTGGGCCGATGTTGAGGATGTCTGGCCACTTGAGCCTACGCAATGGGTTGATAGTGACAACGATGGTTTTGGCGACAACACCTCCGGGGTTGAAGGCGACGACTGCCCGACCAAGACCGGTACCTCAACCGCTGACCGACTGGGTTGCCCCGATGATGACGGCGACACACGCTCGGATTCCGGTGATGCATTTCCCAACGACTACACCCAATGGAATGATTCCGACGATGATACTTTTGGCGACAACTGGGCCGATTCCAGTTGGGATGCAGAAAGAGTACCCCTCGGCATCGGTATGAGGATTACCGAGGCGTCCAGGCCCGATGCCTGCCCGACCGTGGCCGGTGATTCCACCCTCGACCGTTACGGTTGTCTGGATTCCGATTCCGACGGCTGGTCCGACGAAGGTGATGCCTTCCCCGAGGATTCGACCCAATGGGCCGATAACGATGGCGACGGCTACGGCGATGAGGCATCCGGAAACTCTGCCGATGACTGCCCGAACCTGCCTGGAAACTCGACCCTCGACCGGCTCGGCTGCTCCGATACCGATGGTGATGGCTGGTCCGACGATGCCGATGCATTCACCCGCAATCCAGATGCGTGGTCGGATGGCGACGGCGATGGCTGGGCCGACCAGAACGGCACCGATATCTCAGACGACTGCCCTCTCGAAGCCGGTAATTCCACCATCGACCTTTCGGGCTGCATCGATTCCGATGAGGATGGTTACTCCGACGACGGTGATTTCTACCCGAAAGATGCGATGCGTTGGCAACAGGAAGAAGAATCGACTATGCTTTGGTACATCGCCATTCCAATCCTACTGATCATCTTGGCTATCGGACTGACCTTGGTGATTCGTCGCAAGGATGATACGGGAAGCAAATTCAACCAAGCACCGCCACCCGGCATCCTTCCAGCAGCACCACCGGGCCTCATCGCAACGGGAATGCCAGCAATGCCACCCATGCCACCCATGCCAACAATGCCAGCAATGCCAGCAATGCCAGCAATGTCGACCCAAGCCCCCACGGTAATGCCTGCCACCACTCCCGCCGCGGGACAATTTGCCCAATCACCAACCGCAATGCCAGCCACACAGATGCCAGCTCCGGGAGCCGAAGCACCCACCCCAGCACCATCCCCCGCCGCCGCACCAGTAGCCGCACCAGCGCCGGGCGCTGCCCCGGCCCCTGAAGTGAAACTGATGTCGACCTCAAACGCCCTCGATTCCCTGCTCAAACCAGCACCCAGCGCCGAATCGACACCAACCACAACCACATCACCCGAAACCACTGTCACCTCCGCAACCACCCCCACTCCAGCAACCACACCCACCGCTCCCGTAACCACCCCAGAGACCCCCACCGCCATAACCGGCCCACAAGTGCCAGCAGAGGGTCTACCGAAGGGCTGGACGATGGAACAATGGAGTTACTATGGCGCAGACTGGCTCAAAGCCCAGAACAAACTCTGAACACTAATAACAGCATTTAGCCAGTAAAGTTCCGAATCCAACACCAACTCTATTTTGGATTTCATCATTATTCCAGCATCAGCGTTCCGAACTCATCCTAATGACCAATCCTGATTTTCGGAAACTTAGTTTTTTTTGCCGAGATTCCTACGAATAAAACGATGCGTTATATTCGCCGCCAAAGGGCGGCAGGGTAGAGTGATGCCTTCGGCGTTTCTTGGAGCCACAGGGGAGACTCGAACACCCGGCCTCGTGATTACGAATCACGCGCTCTACCAACTAAGCTACAGTGGCTGGAACGGCCGAACCGCAGTTTTGGCATAAGCAAATCGGTGGCTATTACGACCGTATGGGTCATGTAGTAAACGGTTGAGGGCTGGCCATGGTGCGCGAGTTGATTCGGGTTGAGGACATCTATCGCTCCTTCGGCCCAGTCAATGTATTGGAAGGCGTCAGCATCCGCATCGACGAAGGTGATAGAATCGGTATCATCGGCCATAATGGCTCAGGCAAGACCACCCTGCTCAACACCATCAGTGAACGCAATCCCGACATGGGCGACGTCGTCTTCACCCCGGGACTTCGCATTGCCTATCTGACGCAGATTCGCGATATCGATGATGATGCGACCCTTGAAATGGAACTCGGGCGCAAGGGGCGACAGTTTGAGGAATTGGATGACGAGATTGCCGAACTGGAGGCGGCGATGGCCGACCCTTCCTTTTACGAAGATGACTGGCAGGATAAAATGGATCGTTATCAGGATTTGCAGGCGCTGAGTGCAAAGAGTGGCGGCGCCAATGTAGCCACCCGCGCCTCCGGGATTCTCGATGCGCTCGGACTGAGCCAGCACCCCATTAATACCCCTTTGAGTGTCCTTTCGGGAGGTGAGAGAGCCAAGGTGGCACTGGCCCGACAACTGGTGGGACTTGCCCAGATCGAGGTCCTCTTCCTCGACGAGCCGACCAACCACCTCGACCTTCAGACTCTGGATTGGCTGGAGGATTTCCTCGCCGACTACGAGGGCTCGCTGGTGATGGTCAGTCACGACCGCTATTTCCTCGACCGCACCTGCAACCATATCCTTGAGGTGCAAAATGGTCACGTCAAGGATTACAAGGGTAATTACAGTGCTTATTTACAGCAGAAAAAGTTGTTTCTGCAGACCTTGGAAGACCGAATCACCAAAGCAGAAAAAGAGGTCAAGCGAATCACTGGAGCCCTGCAATCGATGAAACGGGCAAATAAATACGATAAGTCAATTTCGCAGAAGCACTTCATGTTGATGCGGCAACAGCGACAACTGAAGTGGATGAAATCCTTGCGCCCGAAGCAGCGAAAAGGTCTAACATTCTCGCTTTCATCGACCGACAAATCCTCTCTCGATGTGCTTGAGTTACGCGATGCCTGCCTCACCTTCGAGGGCCTTGAGAATCCATTGATGAAGGGGGTTTTCGCCGCTGTCAGCCGCGGTCAGAAGATTGGCATCGTCGGCGGTAATGGGGTTGGTAAGACGACATTATTACGCACCCTCATCGGCGATGTGGAACTCGATAGCGGAATGGTTGAAGTCCAGCCCGGTACTGAAATCGGCTATTTCCACCAAGACCATCGCACCCTTGATTTCAATCTCACCCCAATCGAGCAGGTGCAACGCCTGAAACCGCGCATGGAATACGGTGATATCCGAGCGATGTTAGGAAAATTCCAATTGAATCGTGCTCAGGTCGAGACCAAATTGAAATCTCTTTCCGGAGGCGAGTGCGCCCGTCTGGCATTGCTAAAACTACTGCTCGAAGACAACAATCTGCTATTGTTGGACGAGCCTACAAACCACTTGGATACCGATGCCATGGAGGCGGTTGAAGAGGCCTTCAAGGAATACGAGGGTAGTATCATCATCGTCAGCCATGACCGCTGGTTCCTTGACGCCATATGTGATACCATCTGGCATCTGCCCGGTGACGGTAGCCTCAACATCTATCCGGGTAATTATTCCAACGTTTTCCGCAAATGAATCAATCAATAATTTTCCTCAACCGCGCCCAACTGAAGGGAAAAACGCATTGAAGAATATGAAAGTATTGAATTTATGTCTGTTTTCAGGTCATCTCAGCGATAATTTTATCCGTTACCAATTGTACTAGGTGCCGAAGGCAAATGGACGAGAAGCGTATTCTGGGGTCGATGGAGACAGGTGGTTTCGGCACCACCATTAACTTTGACATCGATGCAGCACCGATGCCGAAAAGGCGTCGGAAGAACCAGTTTTGGCAACGAGCGGGTGATGAAATTGTCGCAAAGATAGGCGGCCTCGGCCTTAACCCAGAAGATTTCGGCACCCGCACCAAAGAACTCTTCGATGAGTTCGATACCGACTTGTCAGGGGCTATAGACATCAATGAATTCGCCGCCGCCCTCGATGAACTCGGATTGGATTTCTCCAATGAGCAGATTGAGCACATGTATATGGCTGTTGAGCATAACGAGGCCGGCGAGATTGATTTCATCCATTTTGAAGAGTTGGTATTGCTATTCCTTGCTAAGACCACGCTCCCCCAAGAAAGTGAGATTTCATGTCCGGGGTGCGGTGCCGAAATCGGCCACGATGAATGGCTGGATGCCCTAGTGGGATTCGTCTCCGGCGCTCATGCCCATAGTAACGAAAGCCCGGTAAAGGCGAGAATCGTGCAAAACCTGCGCAATGAGGTGGGAAGAATGAGAATCCCGAATCAGTCAAATGATTGGGAATTAGAAGTGGTCGAAAGACTGACCACCCAGATCACCCGTATGGTCCAAGCAGAAGTCTCCCGTTTCAAGATGGATAACGAGAATACTGATGTAGATATGATTCGCGAACAGGCTTTACAACAGGCTAGAGAAGAGTTGGCCCCAGTGCTCGAGGAGCAGATACGCCAGCAGATCGAAGCAAAACTAGCACCGCTTATCGAGGTGCAGATACGCCAACAGGTCGAAGCCGAAATGTGGCAGAAATTCGAACGAGAGTGGCGGCAAAGAAGTAGTGAAGAATAAAGTGCGTATCGCAGGGTATGGACGACCACTCGGTGCGCTACTCGGACACGGTGCTGATCGATGATTCCGGAGCGCGCCATCTCGGTGATTTCCTGCTTCATGACGATGGAACCTGGAGTGAATCAAACGGTGACGAGGATGTGCAAACGACCATCGATGGCAGTTCTCGACTGCTGACCCGGACCTTTCAAAACTGGCACACTCACATGGCTATGAGCCTGAATGCACGAGATTTTTCCGACGGTTTTACCTTGCAGGATTGGCTGGAGGAGGTGATTTGGCCCACCGAAGCCAAAATCACCCCCCAACACTCCCGGGTTGGCACCTATGCCGCCGCCGCAGAGATGATACGTACCGGGACTTCATTTGCCGCAGATATGTACTTCTTCCCCGCGACTGTCGCCGAAGTGATCGATGATGTCGGGATTCGCGCCCTGTGCGGCGGTCCGGTCTCTGATTCCGCCCTACCCAGTCATCCAGATGCCGAAAGTGCGCTGTCCGAACTCGATGCACTCTTATCGACAAATGGCCAACACCCACGCATCGATTACGCTATTTCCACCCACTCGGTCTATCTGTGCACCGAAGAGACTCTCATCCGTGCTCGCGACTTGGCAATGAAGCATGATGCGGTCTGCCATATCCATGTCGCTGAGACCCGTAAAGAGGTTGCAGATTGCTATGATGCGACCGGGATGTACCCGGCCGAGTATCTCGACAGCCTCGACTTCATGCGCCCGAATACCATCTGTGCACATTCGAGTTGGGTGAAGAAATCGGAGATGGTGATGATGGCGGAACGCGGGGTGGTAGCGGTGCATTGCCCGACCTCGAACATGAAACTGGCATGTGGCGGAACGATGTCGTTGCCAGCTCATCGTAATGCCGGAGTCGAGGTGCGTCTGGGCACCGATGGCCCGGCCTCGTCAGGGTCGGGCCTGGATATGCGTATCGAGGCTAAGTTCGCCTCGCTGATTCAGCGACATGACCACTGGGATGCCACCCTACTACCGGCCCGCGAGGTCTTTGCCCTGGCTACCAGAGGTAGCCGGGATTGGGTCGCATGGAATCTCGATGACATCCGGATGAGGCCGCTCGGCCGCTCGGCCAATCGCCATCTCGCCAACCTGATTTTCAGCGGTGCTGATTGTCTCGACATGTGGGTTGATGGCAAGGCGGTGAGGCGTGATGGCAAGACCATGACCCTGGACGAGGCCAATATCATCGAGCAACTCGACCAGATGGTCGATTCATATTACCAAGACCTCGAGTAATCTCAGAAGTAGAGGAAGGCGATGGCGATTATCGCGTAGGTCGCGACCAGCATCGCACCCTCGAGCCAATTACTCTTACCATCCTGAACGATGAAATTCGCCACCAATATCGCCATGAATGTCGCCGCGGTCTCGAAAATTCCGAATTCAAGTGTCAGCGGCAGGCCAAAACCCCAGGCCACCAGAATCATCGCCGGGGCGACCAATAGAGCGATCTGGATACTACTGCCGATGGCGATTCCTATCGACAGGTCCATCTTGTTCTTACCGGCGACCGTCACCGCGGTGAAATGCTCTGCGGCATTGCCGAACATCGGCAGGAGTATCATCCCTATGAATAGCGGTGGCAGGCCGAATTGCGAGGCTGCAGCCTCGATTGTATGTACTAGAATCTCCGCCATCAAAGCGACAAATATTGTCGCAACAACCAGTAGTGTCACCGCGTTCTTCAGCGACATCTCGGGTTCTTCATCATGATGGCCGTCGGTTGCATATAACTCGGCATGGGTCTTCAGTTGGAACAGAAGATGAAGGCCATATACCCCGAGAAGGATGAAGGCGGTCCAGCGCGATAGTTCGACCAGACCTCCGATGTGAGCGCTATCTGCGGTCATCCCGAACGAGGCTGGTATGACTAGGCCAACCATCGCTAGGAGCAGCAGTGAACCATTGGTCTGCGAGGCATCTTCATTGAAGGTCTGGGTCGAGTGCTTGATCCCACCATATAGGAACGCCAGACCCATGACCAGCAGGAGGTTCCCCAGAATCGAGCCGATCAGTGATGCTCGTACAACCTGCATCATCGTTTCTGCAGTATCACTGCCAACCCCGGCCTTGTAGGCCGCGTATAACGCCATCACCGCGATTATCACTTCCGCGGCATTTCCGAAGGTAGCATTTAGCAGACCACCTACCGATTCCGAGGTTCTTGTCGCAATCTCTTCGGTCGCCTTACCCATGAACCATGCCAGCGGCATTATCGCCACCATCGAGAAAATGAAAGCCATTCCGTTATTGTGAGTGAAACTGAAATAGAACGCCAGCGGAACCGTCAGCAGAAGAATGCTGAGCAGATTGTTGCGCGGGTCGAGAAAATACCACAACCCGTGCATTTGCGAATCCTGCAATTTGACATCAACCGTTGCGGAAGCCTCACCCATCCGACCACCGCCCCGTTTCACTTCTTTCTCTTTACCACTCTGCGACCGCTTTCGGAGTCCTTATCCTTATTTTTTCGTCGGCGAGATTTACGCTGTAGGACGTTGACAGCGAATGGGTCGTCCTCTTCATCTTCTTCATCGACTTCAGGAATACTCTTTGATTCGTCCTCGGGAGTGGCACCGGCACCGGCAATTTCGTCCATGTCGGGCTCGGCCGATGTACCGATGAATTCCTTCATCCAATCATCACCCTCATCCTCGTCATCATCACGACTTCGGCCGCGACTCATGGCGATGGTCATCACCAACAGAACAAGAATAAAGGATAACACATTCAAACCCGCCAATCCAAAGACAAAGATATAGGGTGGATCGCTAAAAGACACCTCTTCGATTATCGCTTCCGGCTCTGGCTTGAGGGCCAACTCATATGCACATACCGTGGTGCCGTTGACGGTGTGATGGCAGGAATCGACGAGGAAGGTCACCCCCGCCTGTCTTTCATTGCCACCGTAGTCGGTGACCTTGATCTCGACCCGATGCTCTCCAGGCTGGAAATCGGCAGAACTGATAGAGTAGGTGAAAGCTACCGAATTATCATACCACGTCAACTGAGAATCGGCAAAATTCATCCACGGGCTGGTCGCTTGATTTGCTTGACGATAATTATAGGTGAATTTTATCTGCAGACTATAGAGCCCAACGTCGTCTGTCGCACTACCATGAACATTGATTTCACTTCCGTACATATACTTGCTCTCGGTCGATTGACCGGGAGTATAGATACTGATGGAGGGGGCGACCGAATCGATTTCCCACCTCGATTCGTTATATTCAATCGAATTATATTTTGCATCGGAGATGAGGATTCTCACACTCAACTTACCATGTCCATCGGTACTGGCTACTGAGAAATCATAGTAGTACGTAGGCCCGATGGACGGGTCGGCAAGATTATCTGACAACATGTTGGCTGGAACATCACCAATGGTGTAATACATGCCATTTGTCGAAGAGATGTTGAGAATCGGGTCGCCAGCCAGTTCCTCATCAGTGGTGATTATCAAGCGATGCTCACCATTGAGCAGAGTAGCAGATTCCTGGTCATCAATTGTCAAAACGATTACCGGTGGAATGGTATCCTCGGTAACCTGTAGGGCATTTCCTCCCAGGCCCGCGATGATGGTCGGATTGACATTTTTCCATACATCCTCGACCACCACGGCATACCAGGCATCCTGACTGATGTTCTCGCCGATCGACACAGTGGTCGCCATCACCGAGGAGGTCGCATTGGATGTCGGAATATCACTCTGGATCAACTCCCATCCGGCATCGACCAAGATATCAGAAGTAACCCCATCACCAGCGGTAAATGGGTCCCCGGCATGGCGGTAGATATGGTAGGATTCGTCGTCCTCTCCGGCATCATTGACCCATCTGATGATGACTTGGTTGGTGGTTCCGATCATCGTCACCTCTGTGACTCGGGAATCATCGGGTTTGAGGGTATCTTCGATGATTGGGTCGGCCATATTTTGATTCAGGCCGCGATATTGGTAGGTGCCATTCAAGTGACCGTAACGTGCCTCGCTGGTGACGAAATAATACGATGAGAGGCGGGTTACCCCCAAGGGTACATCGACGATTGCCTCACCGAATCCATCGGGAACTGAAGTAACCCAATATAGTGATAAATTCTCATTGAATTGGCTGCCGGGAACCGGGAAATTTGACCACCATATGTGGTATACCTCGCCCTCTGCACCGATTTGATCGGTCCATGTCACCCGGGTTTTCGCACCGCCGAGATATTCTGCGGCGACATTGGTCGGCTCGGCGATCCAAGGAGTGAAGGTGTCTTCATAGATTTGGCTAGCACAACCTATCGTCAACGAGTGGATTCCGTGTTTGTCGATCACTTCAACACAATAATAGGAATACCCAATCTGTCCGCGCTCGACATTATAGAGGTATGAACTGAAACCTTCCTGAACCGTGGCAATCAATTCAATATCAGTTCGATTGGTATCATCAAATGGCACTCCAGCCATCCAGATCAGGTAGAACTCATCGCTCTCCTCGAGCAACTGTGACCAAGAAATCGTCGTATACCCGCTGCCATTATATTCGTCTGCTATAAAGGTGGCAATGACATTATTGGGCGGCGGCGGCGGGATGGTATCTTCAAACACATAGTCCTCAAGGGTATTTCCGGAAAGGAATCTGACATCCTCGTAATCATAACCATCAGAGATCCAATTGGGCAAAAGGTAGGTTATCGCATAGTACGAGGTTCTCGTCGTCGAGACTGGAATCGGCAAATCATAACTCGACTCCCCTGCGACCAATACCGCGATAGGCGACTCGGTTGAAAGCATTGTCATCCCGTTGCTGCGGGTTATCGGGTTGGTGCTGCGCCACAGATGAATCTGATAAGCATCGTCGCCGTCTACCGGCAGTACCGGATTTATCACATTGTAATTTACCCAGGTCAGTCGTGTCACGGACTCGGTTGGGATGAACGATGCTTGCAGGAAATATGGCGAACGTACTGGTGTCGTCACCTCTTCGACCGGGGTGTACAACGATGAGGCGTTGACATCCAGGTTCTCCATCAGGGTTCCATCGCCGTGCTCGGTAACGATAGCGTAGTGAAACGAGCCATTTACCCCCGGAGAAATCTGGTAGGTCACACTATGACCCGGGTGCCGGTCTTCGGTGCCTCGACAATTGTTCGGATTGGAGCCGGAGCCGAATTCATCACATGCATCGACGCTGGCAAATGGCGTCAACCCGGCCATTGCCGCGGCATCGATCGTTTGGTCGTGACGATAGACATGGTAGGTGACATCCCACAACTCCTCAAATAATGATGAATCGTTTGAGTTGTTGATATTGCGCCAGGTAACCGTTGTGGATTCACTGTGCGGGTCAAATGTCGCGTTAATGTCCTGGGCCTGCAACAGGATCGGGTCGCCGATGTCTTCGGCAATGGCAGGTGGGCTCCAGACCACTAGTGAAATCAAGAACAGTAATACCATTCCAGTCGATTTGAAAGATGGTCGAATTGCAGCCATCATACATCCCCTCGGCTTCGGGTTCGGTTATTTCGGTTATGAGCATGACGCCTGCGACGTTGCTTGTAGCAACGTTGAACGACCTTTGGTGAACCGACCGAAAATGCCCCGTTAACCGCCTCATCAAGCATCCGCATCGACTGTGGTATCACCCTCGCTTACAGATAAGGGCTTTTGTTCGTCCATGATGGCCAATTGCCCCTTCGCTTGCATGAATCGGCGAATAAATGTGTACAAACCACCGACGGCACAGATTATCAATAATATGCTCAAGGGATTGAGCGGCACTCCAGACCACGGAGCAAACAAGGTCCCCGACATCTTATTTCCGGTCAGTGCCATCGTACCACTGACCACCAGAGCGAGAATCATCAACGCCATCCTGTCGGCGCGGCTGAAGCCACTATAGTCACGACTACCGGTGACAGCTTGCGCCTGAGTCCCCATATATGAACCGAATAAGGTCAACACCGCGGCCAGCCACCCCAGTGATTCATCACCGACCCACGCCACGTTCATCCCAATCGCAACGAGCCAGATGATATCCAGAATCCGATCGATGGTATGGTCGAGCATATCACCGAATCTTGTGACACGGTTGGTCGCCCTCGCCAGAGTGCCATCAAAACCGTCGAGAAGTTGACAGATACCGACCGTCGCCGCGGCTGCCAACAGAATCCAGCCACCAGTATTATCGGAGCCGGCTGAAGCCATCAACCACGCTGCGAAAATTCCCACCGGCAAGGTCACCAAGGTGACCAACATCGGTGATAACCAAGTCATCTTTCCAGCAAAACCGAAGACCTTACGCTCCCACACCGCCCGCAGTTTCTCAAGTGCCATGTAGCCCGCTGGGTACGGCTGGGGTGGTAAACAATTGCGGCGGTTGATTTGCTGATGAGCGATTTTCACGACCCGGGAAATCCCGCCGTCAACGAATCCAATCGGCCCGTTCGGCCGGGAATCTCGGAACAAAATCGGCCCCGACCCATTCTAGGGCTTGGGATGCCACCGCCGCCGCTGATGCGATAGTAGTATCAATCTCGAGGATCGGGGGGGAGTTTTCGTCTAATTCCAACCACGGCCCACCGAGCAGTTCCCACTCGGCATTATCGGTGATTTTAGCGCGTGGCCAGCCGCGCCCGCGCATACGCTCTGAGAGCACCTCTGGACGACAGCGCAGGACGATGATTGCATCGACTGGGAGGTGATGTGAAAGATGCCCGTCGATGTAGATGTTCTCAGCTGATTTTTCGTGACCCGCGGGGGTTTTTCCCCCACCCTCGGATGACGATTTTTCGCCACCCCGGGAGGGTGATTCTTCAGCCCACTCTGCGGTCAGGATTCGATGCAATTTCTCGACATCGATCTCGACCGCTTCACCGGCTTTTTCAGCCCCACCCAAACATCCGTGTTCAGCCGCCAGTTCACGCACCGTGATCGAGTTGGATTTGGCGATGATTTCCACCACCGACGACTTACCCGTAGCCGGGGTCCCGGTGATGGCGATACGGAATCCACTCATTTGACTCACCCCAGCCATCAACCCCTACCTCATATGGTCACCGGTCAACCCCTTGTTGGTCTGGCCACACAGGGGGATTGCTGATGGGGGAGAAGTACCTCGGCCGGTTCGGTTCGATGTTTGGAATGGACGACCCCGGGCAGGTGCTGCCGCAGATAAAGCGCTATGTCGAAGACGGCAGGTTGGAAATCTCCGAGGTTATGGCGGTCGAACTGGTAGCAAAGTTGCAGGCCGAGAAGAAACGTGAACTCGAAGTGCAGAATTGGCTGGTCGAGGCTGCGAGAATCGCCGCTGAGGTACTTGAGCAACGCGGTAAATTTGCTCAAGCCCTCGCCGCGGCGATTACGCTGGAGAAGGAGCGGCGGACACTGCGCTCGATGCTTGCCGAGCAGCAACCGGAGGCCGTCACAGACCTAGATTTGCAAGCGGCTGAAGACTACGTCATCGCCAGCCGCATCGCCGCTCAGTGCGGCAAACTCTCGAAGGCGGTGAAATTCGCCAAGAAAGCCGAGAAGACCGTTTCGGGACACCTCGCATCAGCCATTGCCTGTGTGCAGGCACACGCATTGGCGAAAAAACATCTGCGCGGTGCCGCCAAACCGGCCCTATCCCTCGCGGTGCGACTGCGCCAGGTCGGTCCGGTGATTCGCAATTCCGGGGTATTCTCATTATCTCCACAAGGTCAGCCGCCGACCGACCTCACATGGTTGCTCGACAACCTCGATTATTGGCTCGACCCGACCCTGGGCCTAGCCGAAAAAGCGGCCGGTGAACTGCGGCAGATAACCACCGAACTGCGGTCACAGATGTCAGCGATCGAGTCGGGGGAGCAGGCGGCCAACGCCCAACTTCAGGCCGCGGTCGACAAACTCAATCCCACTACAGATTATCATTCGTATTCCCGCAACTGACCCAAGTCGATGACCTAGGCTGACTACAACCAGACTGACCAACCCCCACCAGACAACTTGGGGACCTCACCAACCAACGGCCAGCATAACGACCAGACAACCCCGCATGTGAGCAAAGGTTAACCAGCGCTTCACCAACTAGACAATTCTCATTCTAAGGAAAGAGGAAAGGGGGAAAGTGGTAGCGAGGGATGGATTTGAACCATCGATCTCCGGGTTATGAGCCCGACAGGATATCCAGACTACCCCACCTCGCTGAGGTTGCCGGCGTAGTCATATTACTTGAAGCGAAGGCTACTGAGATTCGCTTTTAGGCTCGGCCTTCGCGTGAATGCTGAGGGGGATGGATTCTTGAGGGATGAATGTCTCAACCTACCCGATGAGCATGCGCAGGTTGCCACTCCTACCCCGGGGCAGACGGGTTATTCTCACCCCCTTGGTGCTACTGATTCTGACTTCAGCGGCATTTTCCGGATGTTTCGGCGATGAAGAAGGCGGTGAGGTCGACCCCTATGCTGACAGCCCAATCACCCTGACCGTGTACTACGAGACCACCGCCGGTCATGTGATGACCGAGAGTGGTAATGGCCCGACGACCACCACCGGCGCCGATTTCAGTTTCGATTTTGCCAAGACCTTCTCCGATGATGGCTCGATGGTCAAATTCTGGTTCAACCCCGATGATGGCTCGGATGCAGTCGAAGCCGATGCCGCTCAGGAATCGGTCATCACCTACACTTACCTGACGCA
>Ga0209554_1000138_pt1 | contig 57657 bp, 48 predicted proteins | sample MarorgKNORR_S2LV_5_FD_188221 | JGI IMG/M metagenome (GOLD analysis project Ga0209554, IMG submission 188221) | Marine microbial communities from the Southern Atlantic Ocean, analyzing organic carbon cycling - Bottom_A/KNORR_S2/LV (SPAdes) (version 2) | ecosystem: Environmental > Aquatic > Marine...
TCGGGACGAATAGCTCCCGCATCGCGGATATTGGTCACATTGCCGCCCCGGGCGGGGGCGCCTCCCGTAGCGTTCTTCCGTGGCCATCCGTACCGACCTCCGCAACATCGCCGTCATCGCGCACGTCGACCACGGCAAGACGACGCTCGTCGATGCCCTGCTGCGCCAGTCGGGCGCCTTCTCCGCCCACGAAGAGCTCACCGAGCGGGTCATGGACTCCATGGACCTCGAGCGCGAGAAGGGCATCACGATCCTCGCCAAGAACACGGCGATCCAGCAGGGCGACGTCAAGATCAACATCGTCGACACCCCCGGCCACGCCGACTTCGGCGGTGAGGTCGAGCGTGCGCTCAACATGGTCGACGGCGTGCTGCTGCTCATCGACGCCGCCGAGGGCCCCCGCCCCCAGACCCGGTTCGTGCTCCGCAAGGCACTCGAGGCCGGCCTTGCGGTCGTGGTCGTGGTCAACAAGATCGACCGCCCCGACGCCCGCCTCGACGCCGTCGTCGACGAGGTCTACGAACTGTTCCTCGACCTCGATGCCACCGAGGAGCAGATCGAGTTCCCGATCGTCTACACCGACGCCCGCGCCGGCACCGCCACGCTCGACCCGGCGATTCCCGGCACCGACCTCGGACCCTTCTTCGACATGGTGCTCGAGCACGTGCCGCCTCCCTCGTACGACGAAGATGCCCCGCTGCGGGCGCACGTCACTAACCTGGACGCCTCGCCGTACCTGGGCCGGATCGCCGTCTGCCGCATCATCAGCGGGACCCTGCGCCAGGGTGCCCCCGTCGCCTGGTGCCGCACCGACGGCTCGATCAGGCAGGCACGGATCGGCACGGTCACGATCACCGAGGCCCTGAACCAGGTCGAGGTCACCGAGGCCGGCCCCGGCGAGATCGCCTACGTTTCCGGGATCGAGGGCGTCACCATCGGCGAGACCCTCGCCGACCCCGAGGATCCCCGTCCGCTGCCCATCATCAGCGTCGACGAGCCGACGCTGTCCATGACGTTGGGGGTCAACACCTCGCCGGTCGCCGGCGACGACGGCTCCAAGCTGACCGCCCGCCAGGTCAAGGCCCGCCTCGACACCGAGCTCGTCGGCAACGTGTCGATCCGGGTGCTGCCCACCGAGCGCCCCGACACCTGGGAGGTCCAGGGCCGCGGCGAGCTCCAGCTGGCCGTGCTGGTCGAGACCATGCGCCGCGAAGGCTTCGAGCTCACCGTCGGCAAGCCGGCCGTCGTGCTGCGCGAGATCGACGGCAAGGTCCACGAGCCCACCGAGAGCCTCTCGATCGACGTCCCCGAAGAGCACGTCGGCGCCGTCACCCAGCTCCTCGGCGAACGCCGGGCACGCATGGTCGACATGGTCAACCACGGCACCGGCTGGGTGCGCCTCGACTACATCGTCGCCGCCAGGGCGCTCATCGGATTCCGCACCGAGTTCATGACCGAGACCCGTGGCTCCGGGATGCTCCACCACGTGTTCGAGGACTGGGAGCCGTGGATGGGCGAACTGCGCACCCGCCCGACGGGCACCGTCGTCGCCGACCGCACCGGAGCGGTCACCGCCTATGCCATCGCCGGCATCCAGGAGCGGGCCAGCCTCTTCGTCGGTCCGACCGACAAGGTCTACGCCGGGATGATCGTCGGCGAGAACCCCCGGTCCGAGGACATGGACGTCAACATCTGCCGTGAGAAGAAGCTCACCAACGTGCGTGCGTCGTCGTCCGACGACACCATCCGCCTCACGCCGCCCCGCCGCCTGTCGCTCGAGCAGGCGCTCGAGTTCATCACCGACGACGAGTGCGTCGAGGTCACCCCGGGCGCCGTGCGGCTCCGCAAGGTCACGCTCGACGCCGGCGAACGGGCCCGCAACCTCAAGCGCCTCAAGAACGCCAGGGTCTGACGCACACCCGGGCACGGGTCAGGGCAGGACCCGGACCACGCCCTCCACCGGATCCACCTCGACCCGGTCCCCGTCGGCGATTGCCTCCATGGCGCCTGCTGCGCCGACGACCGCCGGGATGCCGAGTTCACGTGACAGCACGGCTGCGTGGCTCATGGGGCCACCCTCGGCGGTGACCAGGCCGCCGACGAGGGTCAGCACCATGTTGTAGGCGGGCGTCGTCGTGCGCGTGACGAGGACCTCGCCCGGCTGGAGGCGGTCGAACGCCTCGTCGGCGTTCTCGGCCACCCTGGCCACACCCTCGAACGCCACGCTCCCGATGCCGGAGCCCCGGAGAGGATGCTTCTCGGCGCCTTCGTCGACCATTCCCAGTTGGGTGAGGCAGGCCAGGATGATGGTCACCGTCTCGGCGAGGGGCCCCGGCAGGGCATCGAGTGGCGGCGTGGCCTCGGGGTCACCGAGGGTCTGCGGGGGATCGAGGGTCTTCTGGTGGTCGCGTTCGGCGGCCCGTGCGGCCAGGTCGTCGGCTGACGGCCCGGTGCCCGTGGCAACAATCGACGGGAGCTCGTCGCGTCCCAGCTCGAAGACGTGTTCGGCCTTGTGGAGCCTTCCCGATGTGGCGAGGCGGCGACCTGCCTCGAGCATGGCGAGGCGCAGCAGACCGGCCGGCCACTCGGCGGTGATCGGGCCGTTGTCGTCGCGCAGGTCCATCGCCTCGCGGGCCCTGGCCAGCAGGTCGTCGAAGCGGTCGCGCCCGCCGTCCGGGACCCGGCCACGGAGGTCGGCGACGGTGGCTGCGAGTCGATCGGGATCGTGGATCCGCTCGTCGGCGCCCGAGAGGATCGTGGCCAGGACCACGTCTGGCATCTCGCCGAGGGTGGGGGAGTCGAGGTCGTAGCCGGCGAACAGCACCGGTCCCCGGTGGCGGAGGTACGTGTCGAGTTCCGCGGCGATGTCCGGCGACGTTGCTGCCACCTCGTCGAGGCTCGTCGGAGTGGATCCCTCGGCGGCGAGGCGGTCGCGGATCCGACGCAGTGCCTCGATGGGGGCCGACGTGGATGGCGATGCGCCGACCAGTGCCCCGAGCAGGTCGCCGCCCGGGATGCCCCAGCGGTTCCCGGCCACGAGCAGCTGGCCGATCGGGCCGAGGTCGTAGCCGTGGAGGCGGAAGTGCTCCTCGAAGGTCCAGCGGATGTGGGTGAGCAGCGCCTCGATGTGGTCGGCCAGGCCGGCGTCTTCGAGGGTCGGGAGGTCGACCGCCCCGAACTCCAGGTTCTGTGCGACGAGTCGGGGCCGGGTCTCGGCATGCCATTCGGCGATGACCGTCGGAGCGGGAGAGTGCTCGAGATTGCGCCGCGCGGCCCTGGTTCGGCGACGGAACTCGGGGTGCAGCCGGGAGCCCACCTTGAGCAGGAACGCCGGGGGCGGCTTTGCCGATGGCCGGTCGGGCCGGATGAGGGGTCGCATGCGCGTGTAGGTGAACCCGTTCACGAACCGGAACGAGAGCGTCTCGGCCGGCACGCCGAGGATCGGCCACTGCTTCTGGTAGGCGGACTGCACCGCCTCTGGCACCAGCCATCGCATGATCGGGGTGGTGCCGCCCTGGAAGTGCGACCGGTCCAGTTGCCAGAACCCCGGACCCGGCGCCTCGAAGGCGTCGATCGCATCTGCTCCCACGACGGACACCGTAGGCGTATCGGCGTGGGGCGTCAGTTGTCGTGGCCGGTAGCGTCGGCTGACTGGTCCGCCAGACGGCTCCGGCCGTCACCGAAGCACCGCCCGGGAGGTGAAATGCGCATCGCCGTCGTCAAAGAGCGGGCCGTGCGCGAGCGCCGGGTCGCCCTGAGCCCCGAAGCGGCCGAGAGCCTGGTCGCCGACGGCCACGAGGTCGTCGTCGAGTCCGGAGCCGGGCAGCCGGCGAACATGGCGGACGCTGCCTACCTGGCCGCCGGTGCCACGATCGCCGCCGACCGGGCAGCGGCGATCGGAGACTCGGGAGTGGTCGTCTGCGTCAACGGCCCGGACACGCCGGAGTTGCTGGCAGGCCTCGGCGCCGACCACGTCGTCCTGGGCCTGTTCGAACCGATCTGGCGGCCGCAGTCCGTGGTCGAACTTGCCGCCACCGGTGTCACGGCGCTCTCCCTCGACCTGGTTCCCCGCAGCACGCGGGCGCAGGCCGTCGACGTGCTGTCGTCGACGGCGACCGTCGTCGGCTTCCAGGCGGTGCTCGTGGCCGGCGTGCGGATGCCACGGCTCATGCCGCTGCTCATCACGTCGGCCGGCACGGTGCCCCCCGCACGGGTGGTCGTCCTGGGCGCCGGCGTGGCCGGCCTCCAGGCCATCGCAACCGCCCGACGGCTCGGCTGCGTGGTCGTGGCCTTCGACATCCGCGAGGAGGCCCTCGAACAGATCCGCTCGCTGGGTGCGAAGTCGATCGACGTTCCCGAACCGGGACCCGACGACCCGACGGACCCTGCGGCGCACACACAGGCGGCACTGACCCCACACCTGGCCGATGCCGACGTCGTCATCACGGCCGCACAGGTCCCCGGTCGCCGGAGCCCCACCCTGGTGACCGAAGCGATGGTCGAGGCGATGCGACCCGGGGCGCTTCTCATCGACCTGGCCGGCGAGCGGGGCGGCAACTGCACCCTCAGCCGGGCCGACGAGGAGGTCGTCCACGGGGGCGTCACGATCCTGGCGCCGACCGACCTGGCCTCGGGCTCGCCCTTCTCGGCGTCGCGCATGTTCGCCAACAACGTGGCCAACCTGATCCGGCTGCTCGCCGTCGACGGTGAGATCGTGCTGGACCTCGAGGACGACATCGTGGCGAGCATGCTGATCACGTCGGGCGGCGAGGTCGTCCATCCGCAGGTCCGCGAGCTGCTCGGATCGGTGTCCGCCGGAGGCACGGGATCATGACGCTGCTGGTCGCCATCACGCTGTTCGCCCTTGCGGTCTTCCTCGGCCTCGAGTTAATCACCAAGGTCCCGGCCACGCTTCACACGCCCCTGATGTCCGGGTCGAACGCCATCTCGGGCATCACGCTCATCGGGGCACTCGTCTCGGCCGGCACCGACCACTCGACGCTCACCACGGCGCTGGGTGTCGCTGCGGTGGCGCTGGCCACGATCAACGTCGTCGGCGGGTTCCTCGTGACCGACCGCATGCTCGCCATGTTCCGGACGCGCCGGAAGCGCGAATCATGACGTTCCCGGACGTCATCGCCGTCGGCTACCTCGTGGCGGCCGTCCTGTTCATCCTGGGCCTCAAGGCGCTCGGACGGCCCCGGACGGCCCGACGGGGCAACCTGCTCGGTGCCTCCGGCATGTTCGTCGCCATCGCCGTGACCCTGTTCGACCGGTCGATCGTCGACTTCCGGTTCCTCGCACTCGGTATCGCGATCGGGGCCCTGATCGGTGCGCTGCTGGCGCTGAAGGTCCAGATGACCGGCATGCCCGAACTCGTGGCCCTGTTCAACGGCTTCGGCGGCGCCGCCTCGGTGCTGGTGGCCGGAGCCACGTTCCTCGAGGTGGTCGACACCGGAGCCGTCGACGGCCAGTTGGCGGTCGCCGTGGCGGCGACCGTCCTGATCGGCGCCGTGACCTTCACCGGCTCGCTCGTCGCCTTCGGCAAGCTGCGCGAATCGCTGCGGTGGAACGGCTTTCCCGGGCTCGACTTCGTCCGTGCGCTGACCGGGGTGGCGTCGCTCGCCCTGGTCGTGGCCGTGGTGGCCCAGCCCGACACGCTGGGATGGTTCTGGGGCCTGGTCGCGGCCGGCCTGCTGCTCGGCATCCTGGGAACCATCGCCATCGGCGGCGCCGACATGCCGGTCGTCATCGCGCTCCTCAACGCCTTCTCGGGAGTGGCGGCGTCGTCGACCGGCTTCGTGCTCGACAACTCGCTGCTCATCATCGCCGGCTCGTTGGTCGGCGCCAGCGGCCTGGTGCTCACGCAGATCATGTGCAAGGCCATGAACCGTTCGATCTTCGACGTGGTGTTCTCGAAGGCCGTGACCGTCGTCAGGGGCTCGCATGACGACGCCTATGGCGACGGCGTCACCTCGACCTCGGCCGAGGAGGTGGCGATGCTGCTCGAGGTCGCCTCCCGCGTGGTCATCGTCCCCGGCTACGGGCTGGCGGTCGCCCAGGCCCAGCATGCGGTGCGTGAGCTCATGACGATCCTCGAGGGGACCGGAGCCGAGGTCGTGTTCGGCATCCACCCGGTGGCCGGACGCATGCCCGGCCACATGAACGTGCTCCTCGCCGAGGCCGAGATCGACTACGAGCACCTCCTCGAGATGGACCGGGTCAACCCGATGTTCGCCCAGACCGACGTGACGATCGTGATCGGCGCCAACGACGTCGTGAACCCCTCTGCCCGCGACGACGCCGACTCGCCGATCGCCGGCATGCCGATCCTCGACGTCGACGATTCGGGCACGGTCATCGTGATCAAGCGCTCGCTCAGCCCGGGCTTCGCCGGCATCCCGAACCCGCTGTTCGTGGCCGACAACACCCTGATGCTGTTCGGCGACGGCAAGCAGGCGGTGCTCGACATCGTCGCCGCCCTCCTCGAGGGCTGATCCGCGCTCGTCGGGGCCGGGGTTCTGGCAGACTCCGCGTGCCCGACGAAGGGACAGGGACCGTGAGCACCATCGAGCACCGCAAGGTCGACGATGCCATCGATGCGCTGCCGCGCGGCACCTACGACGACACCGAATGGGCAGTGCGCGTCGAGTTGGCAGCGCTGCACCGGGCCTGCGCCCTCTACGGCATGAGCGACCTCGCCAACGGGGCCATCGCCGCCCGCATCCCCGAGACCGGGCACTTCCTCCTGCACCCGTACGGCATGTACCGGGAGGAGGCCACCGCCTCGATGTTCGTGACCGTCGACGAGCACGGCACACCGGTGCACGGCGATTCCCGCTGGGTCAACGACGGGGCGCTCAACCTCTGCCGGTGGATGTTCGGCACCCGGCCGGAGATGCACTGGTTCGTCCACGGCCACGAGGAGCCGATCGTCGCCGTCGGCTCGACCGAGGCCGGCCTGCTGCCGGTCACCCAGCCGGCTGTCTACCTCGGGCACATGCTGGGCTACGTCGAGTTCGACTTCGACGAGGATGCGGCCTTCGCCGAACGGGTCTGTCGGGCCTTCGCCTCGTTCAACGTCGTCATCAGCCGCAACCACGGCCACTGGTCCATGGGCCGAACGGCGGGGGAGGCGTTCTTCCGTGCCTACTTCCTGCTCCAGGCTTGCGACATCCAGTGCCGGGTGCTGGCCATGGGCGACCCGCACCTGATCTCGCCGGAGCGGGTCGCCGCCTACCAGGCACAGATGTACGCCTCACCGCACTACAACTACGACGGCGTGACCGAGTGGCCGGGCCTGTTGCGCAAGGTCGCCAGGGAGTGCCCGGGATTCGACACGTGAGGCTCGTTGACATTGCCGACGGCCGTCGTTGCGGCTACTTTCCACCCGTTCAACAGTGGATAGCCGGAGGAACTACGACATGACCCAGCGCGTCGCCATCATCGGGGCCGGGCCGAGCGGCCTGGCCCAGTTGCGGTCCTTCGCCTCGGCCGCAGCCCAGGGCGCCGAGATCCCCGAACTGGTCTGCTACGAGAAGCAGGACGACTGGGGCGGCCTCTGGAACTACACGTGGCGCACCGGCGTCGACGAGTACGGCGAGCCGGTCCACGGCTCGATGTACCGCTACCTCTGGTCGAACGGCCCCAAGGAGTGCCTCGAGTTCGGCGACTACTCCTTCGAGGAGCACTTCGGCACACCCATCGCCTCGTACCCGCCACGGGAGGTCCTCTGGGACTACATCAAGGGCCGCGTCGAGAAGAGCAACGTGCGCCGGTTCATCCGCTTCCGCCACGCCGTGCGCGAGGTGTCGTTCGACGATGCCACGCAGAAGTTCACGGTCACCGCCCACGACCTCCCCAACGACGTGATCTCGTCTGAGGAGTTCGACCACGTCGTCGTCGCCAGCGGCCACTTCTCGGTGCCCAACATCCCGTACTTCCCGGGCTTCGAGAAGTTCCTGGGCCGGGTGCTCCACGCCCACGACTTCCGCGACGCCGTCGAGTTCCGGGGCAAAGACGTCCTGCTCATCGGCTCCAGCTACTCGGCCGAGGACATCGGCTCACAGTGCTACAAGTACAGGTGCGCCTCGGTCACCATCAGTTCGAGGGGCGGCGGCACCGGCTACGACTGGCCGGACAACTTCACCGAGGTACCGCTGCTCACCCACATCGACGGCAAGACCGCCCACTTCACGGACGGCACCAGCCGTGAGATCGACGCCGTGATCATGTGCACCGGCTACCTGCACCACTTCCCGTTCCTGCCCGACGATCTGCGCCTCAGGACGAAGAACCGGCTGTGGGTGTCGAACCTCTACAAGGGCGTCGTGTGGCGGGGCAACCACCGGCTGCTCTACCTCGGGATGCACGACCAGTACTACACGTACAACATGTTCGACGCGCAGGCCTGGTACGCCCGCGATGTGATCCTCGGCCGCATCGAGCTCCCGTCCGACGACGAGATGGACGCCGACGAGGCCCGCTGGTCGGCCCGTGAGCAGGCCCTCGAGACCGCCTACGAGGAGATCGACTTCCAGGGCGACTACACGCAGGAACTGGTCGACGAGACCGACTACCCGGACTTCGACATCCCCGCCGTGAACCAGATGTTCAAGGAGTGGAAGGCCGACAAGAATGCCGACATCATGAACTACCGGGACAAGGGCTTCCGGTCGACGCTCACCGGCACCATGGCGCCGGTGCACCACACCCCGTGGATCGAGGCGATGGACGACTCCCTCGAGTCCTACCTGGCCGAAGAGGCGTAGCGGCCGACGCGTTCGGCCGTTTCGGCGAGGAACACCCCGCCCCGTTCCAGCTTGAGCGCCTCGTAGCCGCGCACGTCCATCGCCAGTTCGGCGATGGCGACGGCCTCGTCCAGGTTCGCCGCTGTCAGGCCGGCAAGGATCGTGTCGACGGCCTCCCGGTAGGCGGCGACCAGCTGCCGTTCGAGCCGCCGGACCCCGGTGCGCCCGAACGGGTCGAACGCCGTCCCCCGCAGGAACCGTCCACGGGCCAGCAGGTGCATGGCCGGTCGGCCCAGTGCGGCGGGGATCCGGAGCTTGCGGGTCATGCCGAGGCCGGCCAGCATCGGCGGGTGGAGGTGCCAGGTGGCCTTCGCTCCCGGGCCGCCCAGTGCCGCTGCGGCCGCCCGTGCCTCTGGCCCGATGAGAAGTCGCGCCACCTCGTACTCGTCCTTGTAGGCGGTCAGCTTGTGGAGCCCCCTGGCGACGGCCTCGGTCAGGCGGGTGGAGCCGGGTACCGCCGCCGCCTCGGCATCGGCGGTCGCGGCGACGACCGTGAGGAACCCGTCGGCGCAGCTGGTGCCGCCGAACCCGACGAGGTCGCCGGCCAGCGTGGTGAGCAGCCCGCCGAGCCCGGTGGCGGCATCGAGCGCCGTCACGCGCTCGTCGAGTGCGGGGGTCAGGGTCGGGACGACGACGACGGCCGGGTCGGCAGCCGCCGCCTCCACCCGTGCCTCGACGACATCGGGCTCGACCGCCCAGCGCCGGCCCCAGCGGAAGGCGGCCCGGTTGACGTCGACCGCCACGCCGTTGAGCTCGATGGCCCGCTCGATGGTGTCGGGGTCGACCGGGATGGTGCCCGCCTGGACGGCCACGCCCAGCAGGAGCACGTTGGCCTGTGCGGCGCTGCCGACGAGGCCCCTGGCCAGCGAGGTGGTGTCGGCGAACCGGTTGAGGTCGGACCGTGTGCGTTGCGCCGCCAGGGCCGACAGGTCCTCGAGGTCCGGGTAGGCGATCTCGGGGTGGCCGATCATCGAGCCGGTGGGCGTGGCGGTGGTCGAGGCGACCATCACCGTGCGCTCGGGGCCGGCGGCGTGCAGCGTCTGCTCCGTGGTGCCGACGAGCAGGTCGAACGCCAGGATCACGTCGGCGCCGCCCTCGCTGACGAGGTTCGAGGCCCGCGGGCCGGAGCGCGAGAGCCGCAGGTCGCTCACGACCGGGCCGGCCTTCTGGGAGAGCCCGGTCTGGTCGAGGCCGCGCACGTCGAAGCCGTCGAGCATGGCCGCCGTGGCGAGGATCTGGGCGACGGTTACCACCCCGGTGCCGCCGATGCCTGCCATGCGGATGTCGACCGTGTCGGTGCCGACGACCGTCTCGGGGTCGGGCAGGTCGTCGACCGCGACGTCGCGGGCCGGTGCGTCCGGCGAGGCATCGGGATCGACGGCAACGGTGATGAAGCTCGGACAGTCGCCCTCGATGCACGAGGCGTCGAGGTTGCAGCTGGCCTGGTCGATGGCCGTCTTCGGGCCGAGGACCGTGTCGACGGTCTGCAGCGACAGGCAGTTGCTGACCTGGCCGCAGTCGCCACAGGACTCGCAGAGGCGCTGGTTGATGGTGACCCGGAAGCCGGGGGTCTCGACCTTGCCGCGCTTGCGCAGGCGTCGGGTCTGGGCGGCACACGCCTGGTCGTGGATGAGCACCGTGACCCCCTCGACCTCGGCCAGCATCTCTTGGGCTTCGATCATCCGGGTGCGGTCCCAGACGTCGACGCCGGCGGGGAGGTCGCCCCTGCGGTAGCGGCCGGTGTCCTCGGTGGTGACGAGCACCCGGCGGACCCCGTGGGCGAGCAGGATGGTGGCGATCTGGGGGACGCCGACCCCGCCGACAGCGTCCTGTCCGCCGGTCATGGCGACCGTGCCGTTGTAGAGCAGCTTGTACGTCATGTTGACGCCGGCGGCGACGGCGGCCTGGATGGCCAGCTGGCCCGAGTGGAAGAACGTGCCGTCGCCCAGGTTCTGGATGAAGTGCTCGCGCTCGAGGAAGGGCGCCATGCCGATCCACTGCGTGCCCTCGCTGCCCATGGCGGTGATCCCGGCGATGTTCCCGACCCGTTCGGCGTCCATGAGCATGACCATCCCGTGACAGCCGATGCCTGCCCCGACGAGCGTGTCGTCGGGGACCTTGGTGCTCCAGTTGTGGGGGCAGCCGGAGCAGAAGTAGGGCGCCCTGGCGACCGAGACGGGGATGGTCCGGCGCTCCGCCGGGGGAGCGGGGAGCGGTGCCAGCCGGTCCGCCAGCCTCACGGCCAGCCGCTCGCGCAGGCCACCGAGGATTGCGTCGGCGTCGAGGATTCCGTAGCTGGGCATCAGGGTGCGCCCGTCGGGATGGGTCTTGCCGACGACCCGCGGCTGGTCGGGTCCGCCGTAGAGGGCGTCCTTGACGAGCCATTCGAGGGTCGGGTTCTTCTCCTCGACCACCACGATCTCTTCGAGTCCCCGGGCGAAGCGCCGGACCGTCGACGGGTCGAACGGCACCGGCAGGCGGAAGTGGAGCAGGCGGATGCCGGCCGCTGCGATCTCCTCGGACGAGGTGAGGCCCAGCCGCCCGAGCGTGTGGATCAGCTCGTGGTAGGTGAAGCCCGAGGCGACGATGCCGATCCAGGCGTCGGGCGGGTCGACGGTGGTGTGGTTCAGCCGGTTGGCCACTGCGTAGCGCAGGACCAGCTCGGACCGGACCTGGCGGAAGTCGCGTTCCAGTTCGAGCGTGTGCGGCGTGAGCAGGTTGCCGTCCGGGTGGTGGACGTGCGGTATGCCGTCGATGGTGAGGTCGGGGACGACGGGTACGACCCGGTCGACGGACAGGTCGACGGTGCCGTTGCCGTCGGCCACGGCGGCGACGATCTTGAGCGAGGTCCACACGCCGGTGATCCGGCTCAGTGCCACGGCATGCAGGCCCAGGTCGAGCACCTCCTGGACGTCGCCGGGATAGAGGATCGGCATGTGGAGGTCGACGAGGGTGGCGTCGGAACTCGACGGCAGCGTCGAGCTCTTGGCGGACGGGTCGTCGCCCACGATGGCGACGGCGCCGCCGTGTCGCGAGGTGCCGGCGAACACGGCGTGGCGCAGGGCGTCGCCAGCGCGGTCGAGGCCGGGCGCCTTGCCGTACCAGAGGCCGAGGATGCCGTCGTAGCGGCAGTCGGGCTGCTCGGCGGCCAGCTGGCTGCCCATGACGGCGGTGGCGCCGAGCTCCTCGTTGACCGCCGGCCGGCAGACGATCGGCAGGTCGGGGACGAGGGCGGCGGCGCGTGCGACCTCGACGTCGAAGCCGCCAAGGGGTGAGCCCTGGTAGCCGGACACGAAGGCGGCCGTGTTGAGCCCGGCGGCCCGGTCGGCGCGCAGTTGCTGGATCGGCAGCCGGGCGAGGGTCTGGATGCCGGTGAGGAACACCCGTCCCTCGTCGGCACGGTAGCGGTCGTCGAGCCGGTAGTCGGCGGGCGTCTCGAGCGCGGTCATGGTGGGTCTCCTGTCGGTCGCTCCGGGACAACGGTGCCAGAGGTACGCTCATCCTGCAAGTAATCCGAACGATCAACGGAAAAGTGGACAAGATGACGAATATCGACCGCTCCGATGTCGCAATCCTGTCGAGGCTCCAGTCGGATGCACGGCAGACGAATCGGGCCCTCGCCGCCGGTGTCGGCCTGGCCCCTTCGACCACCCTCGACCGCGTGCGTTCGCTCGAGCAGCGGGGCGTCGTCACCGGCTACCACGCCGAGGTCGACCTGGCCGCCCTGGGCCGGCCCATCCAGGCGATCGTGGCGCTGCGCCTGCGTCCCAAGACGGCCGAGGTCGTGGACCGCGCCGTCGAGCGGCTGTGGGGGCTCCCCGAGACGCTCGGGGTGTTCATCGTCACCGGGGTCGACGACCTGATCGTGCACCTGAGCGTCTCGGACACCGACAGCCTGCGCGAGCTGGTGCTGGCGGGCATCTCCAGCATCGAGGGCGTGGTCGACGAGCGGACCTCGCTGGTCTTCGAGTATCGCCGCAAGAAGGTCGTCACCCCGCTGGGGGGCTGAGCCCGGAGCCTCAGGCGAGCGGGAGCACCACCCGCAGCTTGGCGCCGCCCAGGGGTGAATCGGTGGCCTTCACCCGACCGCCATGGGCTTCTGCCGTAGCGGCGACCACCGCAAGACCCAGCCCGGCACCGCCGGCGTCGCGGGTCCTGGCATCGTCGAGGCGGGTGAAGCGCTCGAAGACCCGCTCCCGGTCGGCCTCGGGGATCCCGCCACCGTCGTCATCGACCAGGAGCTCGGCGCCGTCCGGCGTGACACGTAGCGATACCTGGACCTTCTCGTCGGCGTGCCTGGTCGCGTTGTCGAGCAGGTGGGCGACGAGTCGACCGAGGGCGACCGGGTCACCGATCACCTGGACCGGGGTGACTCCTGAGGCTTCGACCTTGGTCGAACGCGGACGTCCCACCTCATCCCTGACCACGTCGTCGAAGTCGACAGTCCGATACTGGCCGCCGTCGGTCTCGTCGGTCCGGGAGAGGAGGAGCAGGTCCTCGACGATCTGGCCCATACGGACGGACTCGGCGAGAACGTCGTCGGCGCCCATGGCGAAGCCGTCGGTCTCGTCGTATTCGCCGTCCTTGGCCGTGAGGAACAGCACCGGCGTCCAGATGTCGTCGGACCGGAGCGTGCGGCAGACCTCGTAGCCGTTCATGCCGGGGAGCATGATGTCGAGCACGATGGCTGCGTAGCTGCCCTCCCGTGCCCGCCAGAGCCCGTCCAGGCCGTCGTGGACCACGTCGACGTCAAAGCCGTCGGCGCCCAGCCCCCTGGCGACCGATCGGGCCAGCCGCTCCTCGTCTTCCACCAGCAATATCCGCATATCGACAGTGTGGCAGGCCGACCTGTGAGATACCTGAGAGGACTCCCGGCCGGGACCACCCGTAGGCTCGGCGGCTCATGGCCGCCCTCTTCTCGCTTGCTGCTGCGGCCTTCTTCGGGGTCGGCGACTTCTTCGGGGCGCAGGCCTCGAAGCGCACGACCATCGTCACGGTGGTCACCGGCTCCAACATCATCGGGCTGGTGCTCGTCCTGGCCCTGGCCCCGAGCATGGCCGAGCAGTTCGACGGCGGCGACTTCGTGGCCGGCATGTTCGGCGGGCTCTCCGGGCTGGTCGGGATCATGCTGCTCTACCGGGGGCTCTCGACCGGGCCCATGGCGGTGGTGGCGCCCATCGCTGCGGTGACCAACGCTGCGGTGCCGGCCATGTGGGGCGTCGCATTCGGTGAACGGCTCACCACCATGCACCTGGTGGGTGTGGTGCTCGGGCTGGTGGCGATCGTTCTGGTGTCGCGACCCCCTGAGGCCGCCGGGCCGGTCACCGTGAGGCTGCTCGTCGAGTCGATGCTCTCCGGCGTCGGGTTCGCAGGCTTTTTCATCGTGCTCGACGGCACAGACCTCGCCAGCGCCCCCTGGCCGATCGTGGGCGGGCGGCTCACGACGGTCATCGTCCTCGTCGCCGTGCTGATCGTCGTACCGCGGACACGGGGGCCGGTACGGGATGTCCGACGGTTCATCCTGGTGTGCGGCCTCTGCGACAGCGGGGCCAACGTGATGATGCTCGAGGCGCTCGGCCGGGGGATGCTCAGCCTCGCCGCCGTGCTGACCTCGCTCTACCCGGCGGTCACCGTGCTGCTGGCCCGGACCGTGCTCAAGGAGCCGATCTCGCGGGGGCAGGTGGTCGGGCTGGCCGGCTCCCTGGGTGCCATCGCCCTGATCGTCACCGGATGAACCAGCGGCGAGGACGCATCCGGCCACCGGCGTGCGATCCTTGGGGGATGCGAACCATCGCCGTCGTCGTCGCCATGGTCATGCTGGCCGCCGGATGCAGCGCCGGCGACGGCCCGACGCTGGTCTCCACGACCACCTTTCCCGACCTGTTCGGCGACGTGTCGACGACCTCGACGCTGCCGCCGGCCGAGGTCCCGGACTGGGAACCCGTGCAGCTGATCGCTCTGCGCAAGGAGGCGGAGGCATGCATCGTGAGCGCCCGCCCGGACGAGATCGTGCTCCCGGACGAGGGCCCCCGGACCGTGACGGTCGAGTCGGGCGACACGCTGGGCAAGATCGCCGAACGCTTCGACACCACCGTCGCGGCGTTCATGCGGGCCAATTCGTTGAGCAACCCGGACCGTCTCCGGGTGGGCCAGGTCCTGATCGTGCCGCGCGAGCGACCCGACGAGGTCGACGGCCCGGAGGGCCCCCAGATCGAGTGGGAGGAGCTGATCTGCGTGCTCGACACGGGGGTGGCGGCCCACGGCCCGGACGGACTGCCGGTCGGGGCGCGTGGAACGATCGAGGTCGTGGTCCGGTGGCCCCGGATCGACGGGACCGACGAGGCGCCCCGGGTCAACGGCCGCCTCCTCGGGCTCATCCAGGGGGCGCTGGCCGGCTTCCTCGACGATGTGATCACGGCGGTCGAGCGCAACGGCTATGCGTGCCGGGAGGCGCTCGACGGGCGCTGCATGTGGCTCACGCACGAATACGAGGTGCTGCTGTCGACCGACGACGTGTTCAGCGTCCGCAACACGACGCGCCGCCTGCTCCCGGGGGCGGCCGCCGAGTCGGCGGAGGTGCTCACGGAGACCTTCGACCTGGTGATCGGCCGTCCGTTCACGATCGACGTGCTGTTCGACGACGAGGTCGACTGGGTTGGAGCCGTGTCGACCGAGGCGATCAGGCGCCTCGAGCAGGAACCGTGGGTCGACGACCGCCGCCAGGTCGGCGCCGGTTCGGATGCCCTCAACTTCGAACGGTTCAACCTGACGCACGGCGGCCTGGTGCTTTCGTTCGCCCCCTTCACGGTGGGGGGCTCCGGCAGCAGCACGGTCTCGATCACGATCCCATACCGGGCGCTCGAGGGCCTCTGGGCGACCGACGGCCCGGTGGCGCCGCTCCTCGACAAGTTGGACTGACGGGTTCGGCTGCGGGAGCGGAGGTTTCCTAGGCTCGGTGCCATGGAACTGAACGAGGCCATGCGCACGACCTTCGCCTGTCGGGAGTTCACCGACGAACCGGTGTCCGACGAGGTGCTCCACCGGATCCTCGACGTCGCCCGCTTCGCCCCGTCGGGCGGCAACCGACAGGGTGGGCACGTGGTGGTCGTCCGCGACCCGGCGGTCCGGCGGCGCCTTGGCGAACTGACCCAGCCGACGCTACGGGTCTACGCCGCCCAGGTGGCGGCTGGGGAGACGCCCTTCAACTCGGTGCACCCGACGTCGATCGACGTCGAGGAGGCGCTCCGCACGCCGACCGACATGCTGCCGATGTTCAGCCACCTCGACGAGGTACCGGTGGTGCTGCTGGTCACCGTCGACCTGGCGCAGGTGGCCTCGGTCGACAAGGACCTCGACCGGGTCGGGCTCGACACCGGAGCGTCGATCTACCCGCTGGCATGGAACATCCTGCTGGCGGCCCGAGCCGAGGGCCTGGGGGGCGTGCTCACCACGGTGGTCGCTCCGGCTGAGGCAGAGGTGCAGGAGCTGTTGGGCCTGCCAGAGTCGCATGCCATCGCCGCCCTGATCCCGCTCGGGCGACCCGTGAAGCAGCTCACGAGGTTGCGTCGGCGACCGGTCGAGGACTTCGTCACGATCGACCGATTCGACGGAGTACCCCTCGGACCCGTCGGGGACTAGGGTTTCACCCGTGGTCGAGGAACCCGCGTCCCCGGTGGTCCAGGACCGTCCCCGCGGTCGTCTCCTGTTCGGCGCCCTGCTGGGTTCCTTCGCGGTCATCGCAGCGCTCGTGGCTTCGGCGTCGGCCGGTGCCGGCGGGTCCGGCCCCACCATCGACCACTCCCGGCAGTTGTCGGCCGAACGCAACGCGACCTACGCCGGCGACATCGACCTCGATTCGCACGGTCCGACATTTTCGTTCGAGGTGTGCATCGACGGTGTGCCCCATCGTTGGGAGGGCGACAAGGCTCCCGGGCGCACCTTCGGGTTCGAGCTCGGCGACCTCGACGGCCTCGAGGCCGATCCGGACGCCGAGTGCGACATGCCGGACTTCGGCCCCGGCCGAGAAGGGCACCGAGGACTGCCAGGGATGTTCGGCGCCGTCCCCGACTTCGACTTCGACTTCAAAACGGACTTCGCCCCCGACTTCGAGGCGTTCGAGGTGTGCCTCGCCGGGCAGGGTGCCGACGCCGATTCCCCGCCCGACGGGAACCGGACCAGCGTGGTCATCGTCGGCCCCGACGGCCGCACCGTGGTCGAGTTCGGCGAAGATGTCGGCTCGGTCACCGTCACCGGTACCGACGAGGGCGTCGAGGTCACCACCGAAGGCGGCGCAGCGGTCATCGACATCGAGGCCCGCCAACGGAGCAGGAACGAGGCGTTCGAGGCCTGTGCGGAACTGCTTCCCATGCCCCCTGCCCTCGGATTCGACTCCGGTGAATCGCTGGGCCCCCGGAAGTCCGGCGAGCACTGGGGCCACGGTCCGATGGGCGAGTTGTTCTACGGCCTCTTCGAGACGTTCGAGGTCGATCCCGACGAGGGGCACCCGAACCGGTTCACCGACGACCGGCGCTCCCGGGACCTGCGCGAGTTCTTCAGCGGGGTCGCCGATGACGGCGGCCGCTGCGGCGGCACCTCGCAGTCGGCCTGAGGTCCTGCCGGAAGGTCTAGGTTCCGGGCGGGTTGTACGAAACGGAGTCGCGCACGGTCGCTGCTGCCGTGTCGATCTCCTCGGGCGTGAGCAGCACCGTCACCCGCGCGTTGACCGCCCCGGATGCGGAGACGGCCAGGCTGAGGGCGGCGGCAGCGGCGTTGGACGGCAGGTCGGCCACCACGATGACGTCGTCGCTGCCGAAGGCGAAGTAGATGGACTCGACGGAACCGCCCAGAGACTCGCCCGCCGCAGTCGCGGCGGCGGCTCGTGCCGAACCGCCATCGGAGAGCAGTCCCTGGACCCCCTCCGTCGTATAACTGGCCTGAATGAGGTACTTGGGCATGGCCGCCCTCCGGTCGTCGTCACGCCGATCGTCGGTCGAACGGCTGATGACGAGGGTCCCACGGAATCCGGATCCGTGCAACAGGAAGTCCCGGCACGCCGGTCGGATGGGTCGCCGTCTACCCTCGCCGGCGTGGAGATCGGCCTCACCATCCATCTGACCGACCGGTCGATCGATGTCCGCGACCTGGCCGTCGAGGCAGAGTCCCGGGGGTTCTCCTCGCTGTGGATCCCCGAGCACACGCACATCCCAGCCGACCGGCAGACGCCGATCCCGCAGGGCGGCATGGACCTCGCCGACGAGTACCCCCGGTCGCCTGACCCGTTCGTCTCGCTTGCGGCGGCCGCAGCGCTCACCGACCGGATCCGGCTCGGCACGGGCGTGGCGCTCGTCGCCCAGCACCATCCGATCAACCTGGCCAAGGCGGTGGCGTCGGTCGATGCACTGTCGAACGGCCGCTTCGTCCTCGGTGTCGGCTACGGCTGGAACGTCGAGGAGATGGCCCACCACGGAGTCGGTTTCCGCACCCGGCGGGCGCAGGTGCGCGAGCACGTGCTGGCCATGCGCGAGCTCTGGACCGCCGAGAAGGGCGAGTACCACGGCGAGTTCGTGGATTTCTCGCCCAGCTGGACCTGGCCCAAGCCAGTGCAGCCCGGTGGGCCACCCGTCTACATCGGGGGCGGGGCCGGGCCGAAGATGTTCGCTGCGGTCGCCGAGTACGCCGACGGCTGGCTGCCGATCGGAGGCGCCGGCGTGCGTGCGGCGCTCGGCGAGCTGCGGGCGGCCTGCGAGGACCGGGGCCGCGACCCCGGGGAACTCGACGTGATCCCGTTCGGCACCCTGCCCGACGCCGGCAAGCTCGGGTACTACGCCGAACTCGGCATCACCGAGGTCGTGCTGCGGCTGCCGTCGGCGCCACGCGACGAGGTCCTGCCGGTACTCGACGATTTCGCCCACTTCATCGATCAGGAATACCAACAAGGAGATGCCAATGACACATGACCTGGTGATCCGGGGAGGCACCGTCGTCGACGGCACCGGTGCGCCGGCGACGACCGCCGACGTGGCGATCGACGGCGACCGCGTGGTCGAGGTCGGCAGGGTGTCCGGCAGCGGCCGCCACGAGATCGACGCCGACGGACTGGTGGTCACGCCCGGCTTCGTCGACATCCACACGCACCTCGACGCCCAGCTGTCCTGGGACCCCATCGGCAGCTCGTCGTGCTGGCACGGTGTCACGTCGGTCGTGCTCGGCAACTGCGGCGTGACCTTCGCTCCGGTGGCGCCGGGAGGCCGGGAGTTCCTGGCCGAGATGATGGAGTCTGTCGAGGACATCCCGGCACAGAGCATCCTCGACGGCCTCTCCTGGAACTGGGAGACCTACGGCGAGTACCTGGCCGACCTGGCGTCGCTGCCCAAGGGCGTGAACGCCGGCGGCATGGTCGGGCACTGTGCGGTTCGGCTTGCCGCCATGGGCGAGCGGTCGCTGGACGAGGACCCGGCCACCGCCGACGACATCGCCGCCATGGTGCCGATGGTCGACGAGGCGCTGGCTGCAGGAGCGCTCGGCTTCTCCTCCTCACGCACCTTCCTGCACCGGGTGCCCGACGGCCGCTACGTGCCAGGCACGCATGCAACGGCGGACGAACTGCTGGCCTTCGCAGACTCGTTGGGGCGGCACGGCGGCATCTTCGAGTGCGCCGCCAAGCTGGGTGGCCGCAACGACCCCGACGGCGTGTTCACCCGGGACGAGATCCACATGTACGGCGAAATCAGTCGCCGTGCCGGCTGTCCGGTGACCTTCGGCCTCACCCAGGTCGAGGTCGTCCCCGACATGCACCTCCGGGTCCTCGACTACGTGGCCGTCGAGAATGCGGCCGGTGCGCACATCCGCCCCCAGACCACCTCGCGTCAGATCGGCATCCTGTTCGGGCTCTCCGGCCGGACCCCGTTCGACCGTGCCGACGGCTGGGACGACCTGCTCGACCTTTCGCTCGCCGAGAAGGTCGCCCGCCTCACCGAGCCCTCGTCGAGGGCGGCGCTCGTGGCCGCCGCCGATGCACGCATCGAGAAGCTGCCGCTCGACTGGTTCGCCTTCTACGCGCTTCCCGATGACCCGGTCCGCCACGACCTCGCCAGGGAGGAGAGCGTGGCCGCCGAGGCCGAGCGCCGGGGCGTGTCCGTGGCCGAGGCCTGGGTCGATCTGGCCGTCGAACTTGACGGCCGTCGCCTGTTCACGCTCCCGTTCCTCAACCAGCGCATGGAATCCGCCATCGAGATGCTCGAGCGGCCCGAGGTGGTGATGGGCCTCGCCGACGCCGGCGCCCATGCGAAGCAGATCATGGACGCCAGCCAGCCGACGTTCTTCCTGACCCACTGGGTGCGCGACCGGGGCCGGGTCACCCTCGAGGAGGGGGTGCGGCGCCTGACCTCCGACACCGCCGACCTGTTCGGCATCACGGGTCGGGGCCGCCTCGTGCCTGGCGCCTGTGCCGACGTCAACGTGATCGACCTCGAGGGGCTGCGGCTCCACTACCCGGAGATGGCCCACGACTTCCCGGGTGGCGCCGGTCGCTGGATCCAGCGGGCCGACGGATACGAGGCGACGATCGTCAACGGCGAGCTGTTCATGGAGGACGGCGAGCACACCGGGGCACTGGTCGGCCAGATGCTGCTGGGGTCGGCCGCAGGCTGAGCCCCTTCCCGGAAACAGGTCAGGCGGGTACCGGCTCGCCACCGACCAGCACCGGGAACTGCCGGTCGGGATGGTCCTGCAGCTTGCGAACGGTCGGGTCGCCCTTCGCCGGGTCGCCGTCGAGCCGCTCGGCCCCGTCCGGGGCGTATTGCAGGATGTACGTCTTGCGGACATCGTCGGTGGTGTTCGGGCCTGTCATGTGGGGCGTCAACGACGAGAACACCACGATGCTGCCCGCTGCGGCCGGGACCGCCACGGCGCCGTCGGGATCATCGAGGCACTGGTGGCCCAGCGGCTCGACGTAGGTGTGCGAGAGCGTGCCGCCGAGGTGCAGGCCGGGGACCACCCACGGACAGCCGTTGTCGACCGTGGCATCGGTCAGCGGCACCCAGCAGGTCAGGTACTGCTGTGGCTCGACATACGTGTAGCCGTTGTCCTGGTGCCACGGGAAGTGGCGGGGCTTCTCGGGTTGTTTGTAGACGAGCTGGTCCCAGTAGAGCCGGACGTCGTCGCCGACCAGGTCGTGGCAGAGGCCGGCGAACACCGGATGGGCGGCGAACCGGCGGGCCGCATCCGAGGCGAGGACGGCGTGGGGCGAGAAAAGGATCGCCCCGGCCTCGGCGATCGACAGCCGCTCGTCTGGCAGCTGGCGCAGGAACGCCTCGGTGGCCTCGGCCCGTTCGTCGAGGGCGGCGGTCACCTCGGCGAGCGTCTCCGCATCGAGGATTTCCTCGACGACCACGAAGCCACGTTCGTGGAAGGCGTCAGCCTGATCGGCGGTCACGACCAGGTAGCGGTCGCATACGGGTCGCCGCCAGGCGAAGCCCTCGTTCCAGGGGTGGGGGCGCGGGTCCAAACCGGTGGGTTCCGCTAGCCGTTGACGGGCGCCGACGGCAGTGGGTCGTAGTAGGGCGACTGCTCGGACTCGGGCGCCTCCATGTACATCGAGATCGCCCCCTCGGGGTCGAAGGCCTTCGGCGGCGTCTCGGGCATCTCGCCCAGCAGGTACCGCACGCCGCCGTCCACGAACATGTACATGCCCTCGCCCTCCCGGCGGAGCTCGTCGATCCCGACCTCGGTCGGGCTCCACCACACCTCGGTGATGTCGTCGACGCCGCGGTGGTCGGGTTCGAGGTCGGCGGGCCAACGTCCCTCGCTGCCGAAGGAGATCGACGGAACCGTCAGGCCCCTGGCAGTGGGTGGGGCTTCAGAGAGGCGGTCGGCGAAGTTCTCGATGGTGAGGTCGGGGCCGACGGCCGTGAGCACCGCATAGAACAGCGCCGGGTTCGGATCGATGACGTCGATCGTGTCGTCGGCAGGCGGCGTCTTCCCGTTCCACCACTCGTAGATGAAGGTGGAACCACCCTGGCCGGGGGCAATCCTGGCGGAAAGGTTCGAGAGGCCGAAGGCGTTCGCCCACTGCTGCTGGTCGTAGGTGCGGGCGAACACGTTGGTGTCGACCAGGACCGAGCCGGTCAGCACCCACTCGGGGAACCAACCCTGGTCGGTGGCCTCACGGGTGAAGTCCCTGGGGGCGATCGGATCTCCGTTGAAGATCACCGAGTTGACGCCTGCCGCCTTCATCTTGGCGATGACGTTGGCGGCGGTTTCCTGGATCGTCGCCGGGTCGAGGGCGTAGGACTCGGAGGCGCCGAGCTCGACGCCGTATTCGGCGAGCGCCTCCTCGAACTGGGCGTTGAGCTCGGTCGAGGCGGCGCTGGCCTCGAGCCAGATGCGGCCGAAGACGCGTTCTTCGCCGTGCATCGACTCGTCGCCGGCGTGGATGGCGTTGTCGCCGGCGAGGCGCTTGCCGACGTATTCGGCCACGAGCAGGTTCAGCTGCTCGGGTCCCTTGCCGAGCGACCAGCCGTAGGGATGGTGTTCCTCGTAGTAGGCGGCCGACTGGCCGGGTCCGCAGCCGAAGCACGGGATGCCCCGGGCCATGAGCTCCTCGGAAAACGCATTGGTGAGCCCGGGCCCGCTCCAGACCATGAAGGGATCGAGGTCCTCGGCGATCTTGACGGCGTCGGCCCGTGCCGAGATCGGGTCGATGACCATGCCGGAGCCGGTCAGGACGTGGAGTTCGACGGACCGGCCGTAGGTCTCGTAGTACGACTCGTAGTAGGCGATCAGGTCGAGTGCCGTCTGCTCGATGTCGGCGTTCGTGTCGTCGCTGTTGATGGCGTCGAGGATGTAGGCCATGACCGGGTCGGTCTCCTGGGGCAGCCAGTAGACGATCGTGATCGTGTCGGCGGTGACACCGGGCGCCGTCGCCCCACCGTTGTCGCCATCGAAGGGCGCCCAGCAGGCGGTGCGGAAGAACCAGGGGATCGCCACCTGGCCGGTCCCGGTGTCGCAGCGGGCACCCCAGTCGATGGTGTCCTCGATGCCCAGGTCGACGGCGATGTCGTAGGAGAGCACGTGCTCGGGCAGCCCGGTGCGGGTGTCGATGCCGTCGACGACCACAGGCGCCTCGGTCGTGGTGGTGGGCGCCTCGGTCGTGGTGGTGGGCGCCTCGGTCGTGGTGGTGGGCGCCTCGGTCGTGGTGGTGGGCGCCTCGGTGGTGGTCGTGACCGGTGCCGTTTCTTCGTCGCCGCCGCACGCAGCGGCGATCATGGCCCCTGCCAGCAGAGCGGCGCCCAGTGTGCTCCGTGTCGTCCGTTCGCCCCGTGTCCGTCGCATCGGTCCCCCCCTGTGCGTCTGTGGCGTCTGTCGGTCAGTCGCCGGTCGGTCCCGACCGGGTGATGGTCGCCCGGTCCGTTCCGAGATACGAGGCTACGACAGCCGGGTGGTCGAGGACGTAAGCGGGCTCCCCCTCGGCGACCACAGACCCCTGGTCGAGGGCGACGACACGGTCGACGACCGACCGCAGCAGCACCATGTCGTGTTCGATGACGACGAGCGCGCAGTCCAGTTCGTTCCGGACGCTGCGCAGCACGGGAGCGAGCGCCTCGGCCTCGCGCTGGGCGATGCCGCTCGACGGCTCGTCGAGCAGCACGACGCGTGGCCGATGGGCGACCACGGCGGCCAGGTCGACGATCCGGCGGGTGCCGGTCGAGAGCTCGTGGATGAACTTGGACCGGAAGGCCCCGAGGCCCATCAGCTCGACCAGTTCGTCGACCCGAGCCGCTACGCGGCGCTCGCTGAGCAGCGCATGCGGGAGGCGCAGTGCCGCCGACACCGGGTCGCGGGAGTCCACCCAGCGCTCGAGCGAGACAGCGAGCGCCTCCTCGACCGTGAGCGCCGGGAAGAGGCGTGCGTCCTGGAACGATCGGCCCAGCCCCCGTCGGGCGCGGGCCGAGGCGCCCAGACCGTGGATCGGCGCACCGTCGAGGTGCACGGTGCCGGCATCGGCTGCGGTGAAGCCGCTGATGAGGTCGAACAGCGTCGTCTTGCCGGCACCGTTCGGTCCGATCAGCCCGAGGATCTCCCTGGGCCGGACGCCGAGGTCCACGCGGTCGACGGCCCGGATCCCGCCGAAAGAGCGGACCATGCCCCGCACCTCGAGGATCATCCGGTCAGGGTCGGCGCCGGTGTCTCCGTTCGTCGGAGTGGGCGTGGTGAGGCCGCCTCCCGCTCCCTGTGCCCTGGCGACCCCGGCCGCAGCCCCCTCGAGGAACACCGACCGCAGGACATCGGGACGCTCGAGGAGTTCAGCGGTCGGCCCGTGGAATCGGATCTCGCCCTTCTCCATGAAGTAGGCGGTCTCGGCGACGGTGAGGGCGATGTTGACGGACTGCTCGACGAGGATCACCGTCACCCCGCCGGCGGCCAACTCCTCGACCATCGGCAACAGCTCCTCGACCACGACGGGGGCCAGACCGAGCGTCAGCTCGTCGATCATGAGGAGCCGGGGCATGGTCAGGAACGCCATCGCCAGGCCCAGCATCTGCTGCTGGCCGCCGGAGAGGTCGCCGGCCCGGTGGTCCAGCCGATCGACCAGCTGGGGGAAGCGGTCGAGCACGCCGGCGAGGTCGGTGGCACGTCGGCGGCGGTCGAGCCAGCCTGCGGCACGCAGGTTCTCCCGCACGGTCAGCGACGGGAACACCCCGATGCCGCCTGGCAGCTGGGCGACGCCGTGGGCGGCGACCTCGTTGGGTGGGGCGTGGGTGATGTCGCGGCCGTCGAGGATCACCGCACCGTGGTCGGCCTCGGCGATGCCCGAGATGGCCTTGAGCAGCGTCGACTTGCCGGCCCCGTTCGTGCCGAGCAGGGCGACGATCTCCCCCTCCTGCACCTGGAAGTCCACGTCGAACAGGACCTGGACGCCGTCGTAGCCGACATCGAGGCCGCGACATATCAGCAGCGGCCGGTCACCCCGCCGGCGGGCCAGCAGGACCTCGGAACGAGCAGCAGCGGTCTGCCAGACGTCCTTGATGTCGCCGGCGATCAGCTTCCCGGCCGAAGCGACGATCAGGCCTCCGATGACACCGACGGGCAGCATGACCACCATCCCGTAGCGGATGCCCCAGTTGTCGGCGATCCAGCCGACGAAGGGGAGGACCAGCAGCCCGGGAAGTATCCAGAGCGAGCCGATCGAGAACACCATCGCCCGTGCACGTGGCGGGGCGACCATCGAGAGCACGGCGAGGATCCCCGGCCCGAGAATGGCTCCGCAGATGATGATCGTTGCGGCTGCCCCGAACGCGACACCCAGGTTCGGGGAGGTGGCGTAGAGGACCGCCAGACCCCCCTGGACCACGGAGGTGAGGGCGATGAAGCGGAGGACGAGCCCCGGATCACGCGCCAGCAGCCGGGTGCCGACGCGGGCCCCGATGACCAGCCCGATGATGGCCAACGGTGCCAACGAGGCGCTGAAGACCGCCCGGGCCCGCACGTCGAGGCCGAAGACCTCCTCGAGGAACAGGATGTTCAGTGCCTCGAATCCGACGAAGGAGATGGCCAGGAAGGGCATGGCGGCGAAGATCCTGCGCAACGAGTCGATCTTCCATGCCATCCGCCAGGCCTCTGCATAGGACGGGGGCGCTTCTTCGATGTCGACCGCCTCGGCCTCTGCGCCGGCGGCCCTGCGTTCATGGGCACCACGGATCGGTTCCCGAATCCGAACGGCGAGGACGATCAGTATCAGGGTGGGGAAGGCAAGGACGAAGAACGGGGCACGCCAACCGAAGCGGTAGCCGAGCAGGCCGGCTGCGAGGACGCCGAGGGTTCCGCCGACGGGGTTGGCCGCCCGATGGAACGAAAACACCTTGGGGCGGTCCGCCGGGGGGAACCAGTCGGCAAGCAGGGAGTTGTGGGTCGGGTCGTTGACGGCCTTGCCGATGGCCGAGCCCGACCTGACGAATCCGAGGAACACGATGCCCGTGGCCAGGCCGGTGGAGAACGAACAGATCGACCAGGCCAGTGCCCCCATCATGGCGAGTCGGACTCGGGGATGACGGTCGGCCATCCCGGCGATCGGCACCTGGAGGGCAAGAGCTGCGGCGGCAACCACGGCAATGAGCGTGAGAAGCCCCTGGAAGCCGAGCCCGAACTCGTCCCGGATCTCGGGGGCCAGGATCCCGAAGGCGGCACGGTCGAGTTCGTCGACGGCGTTGAGGCCGAACAGGATGAGCAACGGGTAAAGGGGCCCGTCGCCTGCCAGCGCCCGCATCGATTCGACAGGGTGCCGGACGACGTGCAGCAACCCGAGGGTGCCCGTCCACACCCGTGCACCGAGGTCGCTCATGCTGAACTCCCCGACCCGGGTGCGTCTTCGAGGCGGTCCTCGGTGTAGCCGGGCGCCTCGATGCCCCGACGCGTCGCCAGGCGGGTGAGTGCAGCGTCGCGCAGCTGGTAGATCCCGCCGGCCAGGCCACCCGGCAGGATCAGCAGGATGATCAGGACGCCGCCGCCGGTGGCGAGCAGGCGCCAGTTGCCCGACAACCACCAGAGGGCTCCCCAGTACCAGAGGGAGCCGACGGCGGCGCCCAGCAGCGACCCCAGTCCGCCGGCGACCCCGGAGACGAACATCCCGATGCTGGCCTCGGCGCCCCTTCCGTCCATGACGAACGCCTGCTGGTGGTGGACCGACAGTGCGCCGGACGCCGCCGCCACGAAGCCCGAGATCCCGAACGCCATGAGCTTGGCCCGCTTGGCGCTGACGCCGAACGACTCGACCGCTGCCTCGTTCTCACGGAGCGCGATCAGGACCCGGCCGGTGCGGCTGCGCCGGATTCCGGACACGGCAATGAAGGTGAGCGCCATCGCCACGAGGCTCACGTGGTACATGGCGAACGAGGTCGTCCAGTCGATGCGGCCGAGGATCGGGTGGCGCTCGATGCGACCCGTGGGGAGCCAGTCGAAGAATCGGGGATTCAACAGGTACGAGGTCACCGCCACGGCGAAGGCCAGCGTGGTGACCGCCAGGTGCATCCCGCGCAGGCGCAGCGCCGGGATTCCCACGACGAGTGCGGCGACGAGCCCGCAGCAGCCGGCCAGCAGCGTGGCGAGGATGATGTCGGCGCCCCATTCCTGTGTGGCGTGCGCTCCGGCCACCGCCCCGACGGCGACGAACGCCATCTGCCCGAGCGAGACCTGCCCGGCCCATCCGGTGAGCACCACCAGCGACACCAGCACCATCGTCGACAGGTACAGGAACGACAGGCGCAGCACGTGTTCGGTGCCAAGGTGGTGGGGGAGCGTGAGCAGGAGCGCAGTCAGGGCGAGCAGTGCCGCCCAACGGGCGATGCGGACCTCGGGCAGGCGCCGCAGCACGTCGGGCAGGCGGCGCACCTCGCCCACGGCCCGGAAGGCGCCCAGCTCCAGTTCGCCCCGTTCGGGACGGTCCCTGCGCAGGACGAGGGCGACGATGATGACGGCCGCCATCAGGGCATCGCCGACGAGGGAGCTGGACTGGTTCCAGTCGACGCCCATGTGGAGGATCCCGAGCGCCACCGACGAGCACAGGACCGTCGGCAGGTGCTCGAGCCTCCCGATCACGAGTGCGGCCAGCGCACGGAGCAGGAGCCCGAAGCCGAGGGCGCCGCTGACCGGGAGGCCGATCACGCCGGCCCGCAGGAACAGCGCCAGGAAGGCGAGGGACCCGGCGATCGCCCAGACGAGCGTCTGGACGGCCTTGACCGGGATGCCCAGCGAGCCGGCCCGGTCGGGCCGCTCGGCGGCGGCACGGATGGCGATGCCGAGGTCGGTGTAGCGCAGCAGTGCACCGACACCGAGCAGCACTAGGGGCACGAGCACCAGCACGAGCAGGTGGTCGGCGCTGAGGCGGATCGGCCCCACGTCCCAGACGGCGTCGATCGGCATGTCGATGCGCTGTGAGGCGACCCTGGAGTCCCACCACCTCGGCATCCACAGGGCCAGGAACCCGAGTGCCTGGGCGAGGCCCAGCGTCGCCACCGTCAGCACCAGGCGCGGGGCACGGAAGAAGCGGCGGATGATCAGGAACTCGGAGGCGCCGCCGAGTGCGAACGAAGCCACCAGTCCGATCAGGAGGGCGAGCAGCCAGGGCAGGCCGCTCTCGGTGATCAGCATGACGGCGAGGACCGCGGGGATGAGCCCCAGCTCCCCCTGGGCGAAGTTGAGCACCCGGTTGGCCCGGTAGACGAGGAACATGCCCAGCGCCACCAGGGCGGTGATGAGGCCGAGGACGGCGCCGTTGATGAGCACGCCGATGGGAGCGCCGAAGAACGCCATCTGGACGGCGAGGATCAGCAGCGGCCCGGCCAGCCAGTCGACCCGCCATCCGCGAACCCGTCTGCGGGGCAGTTTCGGTGCTCGTCGAACCACCCCCATGGCGTCGGGACCCTAGTGCTGGGCCGTGTTACCGGTACGGTCCGACGGATGTCGTCGCCCCCTGAGCGCCCACCGGTCGAGCTGGTCGACTTCGGTCTGGGCCCCTACGTGGACGGCCGGCCCAGCCGGCGATTCCCGGTCTACACGCGGGGCAACTCGGGGGAGGTCTACCCGGAGGTGGTCTTTCCGTTCAGCGCGTCGATGACTGCAGCCCTCGGTGGGGACCCGGCACGCGATGCCATGTTGGCCACGGGCATCATGACGGCCGCCGAGTGCGACGAGGACGCCGACGTCCACATGGGCGTTTTCGGTGGCTACACCTACCTGAACCTGTCGGTGTCGCGGGTCGTGGCCGTGCGCTCACCGGGGGCCACGATCGCCGAGACCGACGCCACGTTCCTCGGAGCGGAGGGGATCGCCCCACCGCACGTGGCACAGCGGGGCGACCGCAGCCTGCCGGCGACCCTGCGGGGCATGCGCTACGGGATCGCCATGTTCGGTGGCCGGCCGCTGTCGCGCCTCGACGAGGACCGCACCGAGGTCGAGGCCTGGCGTCGGTCGCTTCCCGACGTGGCCACGGCATCGGACGACGAACTCGTCGCCCTTGTCGAGGACGCCATCCCGATGCTCGGACGGATGTTCGGCAACCACCTGCTGGTCACGGGTGGAGCCGGGGCCGGGTTGAGCCTGCTGCGGCGAGTCTGCGAGAAGCGCCTGGGCGACGCCGACCTGGCGCTGCGCCTGTTGGGGGGCCTCGGCGACGTGTCGTCGGCGCTGCCGTCATGGGACCTCTGGGAACTCGGCCGCAGCGTCGCCGCATCGACCGAGGTGACGGCCTGTTTCGATGCCGGGCTCGACGGGCTCGAGGAACGGCTGCATGCGGAGCCGGCCGCAGGCGACTTCCTGGAGGCGTTCGGGTCCTTCCTCTCGCTCCACGGCGCCCGCGGGCCCAACGAATGGGAGGTGGCCTGTGAGGTGTGGGACACCGACCACCGCTTCCCGCTGGCTCTGGTCGACCGGATGAGGTTCGCCGGGCCCGACCATGCCCCCGCAGCGAGGGCGGAGCGGTTGGCCGTCGTGCGCGACGGGGCACTGGCGGACGCCAGGGGGCGGCTGCGGGGACCCCGTCGACGCTGGTTCGAACGCTGCCTGGCGTTCGCCGAGGCGTACAGCCGTGCCAGGGAGTCCGGCAAGACCCTGTTGGTCGAGCTCATCCACGAGTGCCGGCTGGCCCTGCGGGAGCTGGGGCGGCGCCTCGCCGAGCAGGGTGGCGGCTCGCCCGACGACCTCTGGTACGTCCTCTACCCGGAGCTCGACGACTACCGCCGCGACCCCGCATCGTTCGCCGAGGTGGTGGCCGGGCGACGGCAGACGCGCGACGCGCTGTCGGACCTCGTGCCCCCGTTCACGTTCGACGGGCGGGTGCCGCCGGTTTCGACCTGGGAGCGACGGGCGGACGCGGAGCTGGCGCCGGTCGCCGTCGGAGCCGTCCTCCGGGGGATCGCCGGTTGCGCCGGGGTCGCCAGGGGCCGTGCCCGGGTGGTGCTCGACCCCTCGCAGCCCGGGGACCTCGGCCCGGGCGACGTGCTCATCGCCCCGATCACGGACCCGAGCTGGACGCCGCTGTTCGTGCCGGTCGAGGCGGTCGTCGTCGATGTGGGCGGGCAGATGAGCCACGCCGTCATCGTGTCGCGTGAGTTCGGCCTGCCGTGCGTGGTGAGCGTGACCGGGGCGACGACATCGATTCCCGACGGTGCGCTCGTCGAGGTGGACGGCACCGCCGGGACGGTGACGGTGCTGGCGGAGGCGTGATGGCCCCCAGGGGGCTCAGCCGTTGGCGGCCCTGAAGTCGGCCATGAACGACACGAGCGTCTCGACCGATGCGAGCGGCATGGCGTTGTAGACGCTGGCCCGGATGCCGCCGACGCTGCGGTGGCCCTTGAGGTTGACCATGTCGGCGTCTGCCGCCTCGGCGACGAACCGCTTCTCGAGGTCCTCGTCGGGCAGGCGGAACACGATGTTCATGTGGGAGCGGGAGGCCTCGTCGACTGGCGAGCGGTACCAGCCGTCGCTGCCGTCGATGGCGCCGTAGAGCAGGGCTGCACGTTCGGCGGCGCGGCGCTCGAACTCGGCCAGGCCGCCGTCTGCGATCATCCACGAGAGGACCTTGCCCATGACCCAGATCGGGAACATCGGTGGCGTGTTGGCCAGCGAGTCGTTGGCGTCCTGGACGGCGTAGTCGAGCGACGACGGGAGGTCTCGGCCCGTACGGCCGATCAGCTCACGCCTGACGATCACGACGGCCATGCCGGCAGGTCCCAGGTTCTTCTGGACGCCGCCGTAGACGAGGTCGAAGCGGTCCCAGTCGATCGGCCGTGACAGGAAGTCGGAGCTCATGTCGCCGACCATCGGGAGGTCGACCGTGGGGTAGTCGGGGAAGCGGATGCCGCCGATGGTCTCGTTGGTGGTCATGTGGAGGTACCGGGAGCCCTCGGCGATGTCGAACTCGTCGGCCGACGGCATGCGGGCGAAGCCCTCGTCGGCGCCGGTCCAGGCCTCGTGGAGGTCGATGACCCTGCGGCCGTCGCCGAGGGCCTTCTTGCCCCAGGCGCCGGTGTTGACGTAGCTGGCTGTCTCACCGTCGGCCAGCAGGTTCATCGGGATCTGGGCGAACTGCAGCGTGGCGCCACCCTGGAGGAACAGCACGGCGTAGTCGTCGGGGACACCGGCCAGCGAGCGGAAGTCGGCCAGTGCGGCGTTGTGCACGGCGTCGTAGGCGGGGGCACGGTGGCTGTCCTCGAGCAGCGACATGCCGATGCCGTCGAAGTCGAGGAGTTCGTCCCGGACCTCCTCGAGGATCGCAACGGGCAGCGTGCAGGGACCTGCACAGAAGTTGTGCACGCGTGCGGTGCGCTGGTGGGGGGTGTTGGACACGGGATGTCTCCTTGTTCGAGCCCGGGTCGGCCGTCAGTGGCGGATCTCAGGGTCGTGATCGACGCGTATCAGGATATCCGTGCAGGTATCGGGCGGTTCTCAGCCGAACGAATCGATGTCGAGCCTCCGCAACACGGGTTCGACGACGGCGGCGGTGCGGCGGGCCGACTCGGCGAGGACGGTGGGATCGACGCCGGTGGGTTCGTCGATGCCGATGGGGACGATCTCGTAGGTCGATGATCGGCGGACCCAGGTGGGGACGTATCCCGCATCGATCACGCCGACCGTCCCGTCGGGGAGGTCGCCCACAGCGAACCAGGCGATCAGGCCGTCCTGGGTGGCGGGCGGACACTCGCTGCACATGCGGCGCTCGTCGCCCGGCTGGTTCGAGAGGAAGTTCCCGAGTCCGATGGCGGCGTACTTCCCGTTGCGTTCGAACACGGGCTGTGGCACGTGGGTGCCGTGTCCGAGCAGCAGGTCCACGTCGGGTGAGGCCAGCAGGGTGTCGATGAGCCCCGTCTGGCGGCCGGTGGCGGCGGCGTCGTATTCGGCGCCCCAGTGGAGGCTGAGCACCACGAACTCGGCGCCGGCGGCCCTGGCGGCGGCGGCGTCGGCGAGGATCTCCTCGGCATCGACGCGGGGAACCAGCCTCGCCGGCTCGGTCGGCAGGGACCCTCCGTTCATGAGGTCGGTGTAGGAGAGGTGTGCGATCGGGATCCCGTCGGCCTCGAAGGTCGCCGGGCTGTCCCCGGCTGCGTCGGTCGCCATGCCGGTGGTCGCCACCCCGGCACGACGGAGGTGGTCGAGGGTGCTCGCCACGCCGGCCGTGCCTGCGTCGAGGCTGTGGTTGGAGGCCACCGAGCAGCCGTCGTAGCCGGCATCGGCGATGGCGTCGGCCAACTCGAACGGCACCCGGAAGCCCGGGTAGTAGGCGAGGTCGGAGTTGTCGGCCGAGAGGGGCGTCTCGAGGTGGCAGAGCGCCACGTCGGCTCCGGCGATGATGGGGCGAACGAGCCGGAACATGGGCCGGAAGTCCCAGGCGCCGACGCCGCCGTAGTCGGCGGCACGGTCGGCCACGTACTCGTGGACCAGCAGCTCGCCGGTGGCGACGAGGGTGAACGACCGGGCCGGTGCCCAGGTGGTGGTCGTGGTCGTGGGTTCTGTGGTGGCGCTGCCGCCGGGGTCGTTCCCGCCGCCGTCGCTGTCGACCGGTGGCGCCGTGGTCGTGACGACGGGTGGGGAGGCGCTGTCGTCCGAGCGGTCACGGACGATGTCGCGCACGGCGAACGCCGCTATGGCGAAGGCGCCGACCAGGACGAGCTGGGTGAGCCGCCAGGCGGCCCGGCGTTCACGCACCGAGAGGATCATGCGGATTCCCGCAGGATCGGGACTCCGGGGCGCTCGTTCTGGTCGTTGTTCCCGTCACGGCGGACGAATCGGCCGCCCACCAGCACGTGGCGGATGCCGGCCGACTCGACGCCGGTGTCGGCGATCGAGGACCGGTCGAGCACCGTGGCCGGGTCGAAGACCGTCACGTCGGCGACGGCGCCGGCCTGGATTCGGCCACGCCGTGCCATGGCGGGGCTGACGTCCTCGAGCAGCCGCGCCGGCAGGATCGTCATGCGCCCGAGGGCGTCCGGGAGGTCGAGGACACCGCGTTCGCGCACGTACACCCCGAGCAGTCGGCTGAAACAGCCCGTGGAGCGGGGATGGTTGTTGTGGCTGATGGTGAGGATGGCGTCGGAGCCGAGCATCACCCACGGGGCGGCAAGGGCGTCGGTGATGTCCTCCTCCGACATGGCGAACGCCGCCGTGAGCAGGTTGTCGGCCCTGGCCCTGCGGAAGGTCGCCTCGGTGAGCCGGTCCGGGGTGTTGGCCACCTGGAGGTCGCCGTAGCCGATCTCGTACTTGGCCTGGAAGTCGTCGAAGCGTGCGCTGCCGGCATAGGTCGCCCAGAAGGTGTACGGGTAGACGCAGGCGGTGATCGAAAGGCCCTCGGCCCTTGCGGCATCGACCTGGGCGATGGCCTCGACCATGCGCCCGGTGCCGCCGGTGGAGTTGATGTGCTCGATGTGGATCCGACAGCCGGTCTCGCGGGCGACCCGGATGGCCTCGTCGATGCCCTCCTCCTGGAGCGACGGGGGGTCGGGCCTGGAGTGCCGCAGGTGGAGGCACAGCGGCACGTTGTGACGGGCGGCGACCGCTCCGTGGGCCAGCATCTCCTCGAAGGTCACCCCGATCACGTACTCGGGCTGCTCGTGGATGCCGACCGCCCCGGCCAGCAGGTCGGCCTCGGCCCGTGCGGCCAGCTCCACGATCTGGGCCTCGGTGGCGAAGCCGATGCCTGCGCCGAGCATCATGCGGTGCTCGTACTGGTCGGTGGCGCCCCCATAGTTGACCGGCGGGTCGTTGCGGGTCCCCCTGGCGAGGAAGTCCTCCATCGTGGCGTCGATGCCGTGGAGGCAGAGGTTGGTGGTGACGCCGTCGGCCACCTTGAACCACTCGCCGTAGCCGTTGGGCGGGTAGCTCAGGATGTCGATGAAGCCGGGCGAGACCACGAGTCCTGCGGCATCGACCGTCGTGGTGCCGGTGAGCGGCTCGAGGCTGATACGCGTGATCGTGTCGCCGTCGATGCCCACGTGGGCCACGGCGTCGAAGTGCGAGTCGGGGTCGATGACCCGTCCGCCCGAGATCACCACGTCGTGGACGTGGCCGTCGTCGGCGACGGCGAGGCTGTCGTCGAGCACCGGCGGGACACTGGGCACGGGTCGCCCGGGCGTGGTGGTCGACGTGGTGCCGGGCGGCGTGGACGTTGTCGTGGTCGGGTGTGGTCCGGCCGACGACGGCGGTGTGGCGGTGCGTCCGGTCGGGAGGCGCCGCAGCATGCCGAGGCTGGCGGCGCCCAGCCCGAGCCCGATCAGCACCCGCCGGCGGGCCACCGTGGCAGGCCCCGCCTCGTGCCCCTCGGGTTCCTGTTCCCCGGGCTGCTGGTCGTCGGTCACCGGGCTGACGCTACCGGCGGCCCCCTGCCGGGTGGGGGCAGGCCACGCGGGGGAGAGGGCGACCCGTGGGCCTTGGTGGCGGTCGGTACGGTCTGGGCATGGAAGGTCGGGCAGTCGCCGGGATCGCGATGCTGTTGCTGGTCCTCCTGGCGTTCGCCCTCGGGGCATTTCTGACCTCGGGTTCCGACCCGTACGTCATCCCGCATGTCTCCGCCGAGCCGATCGACACGGTGGCGCCCACGCTCGTCATCGACGCCCCCGGTGGCAACGCGAGGCCCCAGCAGCGCACGCTCGAGCCGTATCGGGGCCTGGGCACCTGGGTCGATGCGTTCGACGCCGATCCGGCGGTCGCATCCGGTGCCCCGACCGTCTGGCCAGCCGATGTCGTCGCGATGTCGGCCCAGGGCGTGCGGACGCTGTTCCTCCAGGGGGCGCGGGCTGCGGAGAGCGCCCGATTCCCGACGGCCGATCCGTGGCTGCTGGCCGAGTACCTGCTGGCCGGCCACGCCTCGGACCTCGCGGTCGTGGCCTGGTACCTCCCCATGTGGGAGGAGGGCGACGAGGACCTCGACCGCCTGGTGGCGCTCTCGGCCTTCGAGGTGCTGGGCCACCGCTTCGACGGCATCTCGGTCGACATCGAGTGGAAGGACGACGACCTCGAGCCCGCGGAACGCAGCCGCCGGCTGGTCGAGCTCGGCCGTCGGCTGCGCAGCGCGGTCGGGACCGACACGCTCGGGGCGATCGTGATGCCACCGGTGGTGACCGACGTGATCAACCCCGACTTCTGGCCGGGGTTCCCGTGGGATCAGATCCGTACGACCTACGACGTCTGGCTGCCGATGTCGTACTGGTCGTTCCGGACCGAGGAGCATGCCGATCCCCGGTACTACACGGCCGAGAACATCCGCCTGCTGCGCGAGAACCTGGGTGACGGCTCGGCGGTGGTGCACGGCATCGGCGGCGTGGGGGCTGCCGACGGGACCGACATGCCGGATCCGGGTGAGCCGCTGGCCGTACTCGACGACCTGGAAGGGTTCCTCGTCGGCCTCGAGGAGGCCGGTGCCGTGGGCGGTTCGATCTACGACTGGGTGACCACGGGACCCGAGGCCCGGCAGCGCCTGGCCGAGGCGTTCTCCGGATCATGATGCCTTCCCGAGCCCTCGGGCGAGCGCGGTCCAGCACGGTCGTTCGAGGAGCTGCGCCAGGTCGGCCAGTACCTCGGTGGGGTCGGGCATGAGGCGGATCGCCCAGCGTGCGAAGGACCCGTCGTCGAACCAGTTGGCCTCAGCGGGCGTGATGCCGGGGAGAACCAGGCTGCCGACGACACAGCGACGTCGCAGCTCGGACCAGTCGAGGTCGTCGGGGCGCAGCACCAGCACCTGATTCGGCGAAGGGCCACACGAGCCGAGTGGTCGGTCGAGCGCCACGCCGAGGACCCGGTCGAGCCAGAGTGTGTCCAGGAACACCCGGACGGGCCCATCGGGGGGTGGCGTGTCGAGGCCGATGATCCGACGGCACAGGTCGTCGACCGGGCCGGTGCCGTCGGAGAGCAGGTCGATTTGCCCGTCGAGCTGTCTGCCCGAGACGCTGTGGCCACCCCTGGTGACGAGGTGGAGCAGTGCGATGTCGGCGACGCCGTCCGGGCCCACCGCCGTGGCCGGGGCCACCAGGGCGGCTGCGGTCCAGCACGAGGGTGCGGTCCAGCCGACGAGGTCGTCGAGGTGGCCGAACGGATGGCGGGCCAGGCGTCGACGGCGGCTGACGCCGTAGAGGCAGGGTTGGTGCGGGTCGAGCAGGTCGAGGAGCCGTCGGATGAGACGCTCGGTGTCGGGAGTCGGTGGTGCCATGGGGGCCTCCCCTTGGGAATGGCGGAATCGTGGGGGGCGGCCGTGGCGCCGGCTGCGAGGCGTGCCCATACTCTGCCCACGGCCTGTGACAGGGGGTCGAGGTCCGAAATCGCGCGCTGAGTGGTCGTACGAACGTGTAGAGCGCGCAAAGGCCGGAAAGAACGCGTACGCTCTGGTCCATGACGGAGGCACAGGTGCACCCGGGCACGGCCACGACGGCGTTCGGCGTCGGTCGGCGCGAGAACCACGACGCCTCCGCCTTCTATGCCCGGTTCACGCCGCCGGTCCTGTCCGACGACGACACAGTCGCCCTGCTCGATGTCGAAGCCGCCGGCATCGGCGACGGCTGCCTGCTCGGCGACAGCCGCGACATGGCCCACCTTCCCGACGACAGCGTCGCCCTGGTGGTCACCTCACCGCCCTACTTCGTCGGCAAGGAATACGAGCTCGACCTGGCGCAGGATGCGATCCCGGCCTCGTACCTCGAGTACCTCGACCTGCTGCGGGAGGTCTTCGCCGAGTGCGTCCGCGTGCTCGAACCCGGCGGCCGCATCGCCGTCAACGTCGCCAACCTGGGACGCAGGCCCTGGCGCAGCCTCGCCGCCGACGTCACCCGGATCCTCCAGGACGACCTGGGCCTGCTGCTGCGTGGCGAGGTGGTCTGGCAGAAGGCCGACGGTGCCACCGGCTCGGTGGCGTGGGGCTCGTTCCGCAAGGCCACCAACCCGGTGCTGCGCGACATGACCGAACGCGTGGTCATCGCCAGCAAGGGACGCTTCGACCGGGCCCGTCCGGCGGCGCAGCGGGCGGCCGAGGGACTGCCGTACGAGAGCACGATCACGACCGACGAGTTCATGGAGGCCACCCTCGACGTCTGGCGCATCGACGCCGAACAGGCCTCCCGGGTCGGCCACCCGGCGCCGTTCCCCGTGGAGCTGCCCCGCCGGCTGATCGACCTCTACACCTACCGGGACGACGTGGTGCTCGACCCCTTCATGGGCTCGGGCAGCACCCTCGTCGCCGCCGTCCGCTCCGGCCGACGCGGCGTCGGCTACGACCTCGACCCCGACTTCGTCGCACTGGCCGGCGAGCGGGTTGCCACGGAACGCAAGCGGGTCACCCATGGGCTGACCGCCTCGTGGCGCCGGAGCGACCTGGCCCCCACGGGCCGCCAGGAGGGGCTCTTCGCCGAACAGGCCGAACACGAGGCGGTGCTCGGCCGTGCCGCCGACTCCGGCAAGAAGGCCGCCGACATCGCCGAGGCGCTGCTCGAGGAGGCCGGCTTCCAGATCGTGAAGGCCGGTGCGAAGCTGCGCGGGCTGGGCGTCGGCTTTCCGTTCCTCGTCACCGACCGGGCCGAGGGCCACCAGTGGTACGTGGAGGTGGCCGGCACCTTCACCACCTCACGGCCGGGCATGCGACGCAACGACGTCCTCTGGAAGGCCATAGGCAGGGCACACGTGCTGGCGGCCTCGGACGACGACGCACGCCTGCTGGTCCTGACCTCGCACCTGCCGCGCCCGAGAAGCGATGGCGACCGGGCACTGCGGGCCGTCGGCGGCCGGGGCCTCTTCGACGCCGTCGAGATGTTCGACGACGACGGTCGGGCACGCCTGGCCCACTACGCGGAGCATGGCTCCGATCGGCCGCTGGTTGGCTTCTGGACCGGACCGGAGATCGAGCGACACTTCGGCTGAGGCGCCGGGCCTGAACGAGAGGGCTCAGTCGGCCGCGACGAACTCGACCTCGAAGAGCACCGGCCAGCGCTTGCCGGTCAAAAGGAACCGACCGGTCGTCGCATCGTGGGCGATCCCGTTGAGCACGTCGTCGCTCCCGAGCACGCTGCGGTCCACGGGAAGGCCCGAGGCATCGACGACGGCCACCACCCCGCCGGTGGAGGGGTCGATCGCCACGATCCGCCCGGTCTGCCAGACGTTGGCCCAGACGGTGCCGTCGACGCACTCGAGCTCGTTGAGCCGGTCGACCGGCACGCCGTCGAGCAGTACCTCGACACCTCCTGTCCGGCGGAAGCCGTCGATGTCCCGGAGGGTCAACGTGGCGGATCCGTCCGACATGGCCAGCGTGTCGTCGTCGAGCCGGCAGATGCCCCAGCCCTGGCCGTCATAGGACCAGGTGTCCAGTGGTTGGAGGGACGCCGCGTCCCACACGAGTGCCCGGCCCGCCTTCCACGTGAGCTGCAACAGGCGGCCGTCGCCCAGCGAGGTCACTCCCTCGCCGAACAGGTCGTCGTCGAGGTCCACGGATGCGATCTCCCCGCCGGTCTCCAGGGCGACCAGGCGCAGCGTCGACACGCCGTACCGGCCGGTGCTCTCGACCAGCGAGCCGTCGACGATCTCGAGACCCTGGGTGAAGGCCGTCGGGTCGTGGGGGTGCTCGGCGAGCACCCGGGGCACCAGGCGTTCCACGGCCGTCGGGGCCGGTGTGCGCTCGCCGGCGCACGAAGAGGCGGCGACGAGCAGCACGAGAACTCCGAGCACCCGGCTGGCGGGAGCGGCAACGAAGCGACCAGACTGCGGCACGTGTACGAGGGTAGGAGCGTGGGCCGGCGGTGAGCACGCCAACGCCCGTCGGCGGCCGGATCGAGAGCGACGGGCTCGGGATCGCGTACCTCGACTGGAACCGAGGCGACGGCGGCGGGGACCCGCTCGTGGTGCTGCACCCCAACGGCTTCTGCGCCGGCATGTACGACCCCCTGGTCGCCCGGCTGGGCGACCGCCACCGGGTCGTGGGCGTCGACCTGCGGGGCCATGGTGCCAGCGAGACCGTCACCGACGAGGTGCTGCTCGGCAACGATGCGATGGCCAACGACGTCCTCGCTGTGCTCGACCACCTCGGCATCGACCGGTTCGACCTGCTGGGTGTCTCGCTCGGCGGGGGCGTGGCGATCCTCGTCGCCGCCGAGGCCCCGGAGCGGATGGGGTCGATGATGCTCTGTGAGGCCATCGCCATCGACTCCAGGGAGCGCGAGGAACGGGACCAGTCGTTCGAGGGTGGGGAGAACCCGCTGGCCATCGGTGCGAGGCGCCGCCGCAGGGTCTGGGACGACCGGGCGGCCGTCGAGGCCTCGTACGGCGCCCGACCTCCGCTCGACGCCCTCGATGCCGAGGTACTCGCCGCCTACGTCCGCTGGGGGTTCGTCGACCGGTCCGACGGCACCGTCGAGTTGGCCTGCGATCCGGAGACCGAGGCGGCCATCTTCGGTACGACCCGGGCCCACGGCCCTACGCACTCCTTCGACCGGCTGTCCGACGTCCGGTGCCGGACCTCGGTGCTCTACGGGAGCCTTACCGACCTGGCTCCCGAGTGGTTCGTCGGACAGGCCGACGTGCTCGGCATCGAGCCCCAGGTCGTGGACGGGGGGCACTTCTTCCTCTTCGAGGACCTCGACCGGGCCGGGGACCTGATCCGGCGGGCGCTGGGCTGATCGACGCCCGGGTCTACGGTCCGACCGTTCCCCACGCCATGCAGGAGTCCCCATGACCGACGTCCATCCCGTCGAACTCGGCCAGCGGGTCATCGACACCGGCATCGCCGAGCCACCCCACAACCGCGTCACCGAGCACCTCAGCGAGGTCGCCGACGGCCTGGCCGTGGTCGAGTCGTTCTCGCACTGCTGGGCGCTGCGCACCGACGACGGGCTGGTCTGCATCGACGCCAGCGGGGCGCAGTCGGGAGCCGCCGTGGTCGAGTCCCTCCGGGGCTGGTCGGAAGACCCGGTCCACACCCTCGTCTACACCCACGGCCACGTCGACCACGTGGGCGGCAGCGGGGCGTTCATCGCCGACGCCGAGGCCCGTGGCCACGCCCGTCCCCGGGTGGCGGCGCACGAGGCCGTCCCGGCCCGCTTCGAGCGCTACCGGCGCACCAACGGCTGGAACCTCGCCATCAACCGGCGCCAGTTCGGCGGGGTGCGCTCGCACCTCGGCATCGGGGGCCGGGGCCACCGGTTTCTGCCCGAGGATGTGGCCGAGCCGGACCTCACCTACCGCGACCGGATCGAGATCGAGGTGGGCGGCCGACGGCTCGAGCTCCGGCACGCCAGGGGTGAGACCGACGATCACACCTGGGTCTGGGACCCGGAGGACCGGGCGGTCTACGCCGGCGACTTCGTGATATGGGTGTTCCCCAACGCCGGCAACCCGCAGAAGGTGCAGCGCTATCCGATCGAGTGGGCGGCGGCGATGCGAGAGATGTTGGCCGCCGGCGCCGAGAAGGTCTACCCGGCGCACGGCCTGCCGATCGTCGGCAGGAAGCGGGTCGAGATCGTGTTGGGCGACATGGCCGATGCCCTCGAGCACCTCGCCGACGCCACCCTGGCGATGATGAACGAGGGCGCCACGATCGACGAGATCATCCACACGGTCCGGGTGCCTGAGCACCTGGCCGACCGGCCGTGGCTGGCGCCTCAGTACGACGAGCCCGAGTTCGTGGTGCGCAACGTCTACCGGCAGTTCGGCGGCTGGTGGGACGGCAACCCGGCCCATCTCAAGCCTTCTCGCGAGTCGGCACTGGGTGCAGAGATGGTGGCCCTGGCCGGGTCGGTCGAGGCGCTCACCGACCGGGCGCTCGAGCTGGTCGAGTCCGGCGACCTGCGCCTGGCCTGCCACCTGGTGGAACTGGCGGTGGCGGCCGAGCCCGAGCACGAGGGCGCCCACCGGACGAGGGCCGCCGTCTACTGGCGGCGGCGGGCGGCCGAGCGGTCGCTCATGGCCAAGGGCGTCTATGCGGCGGCCGCCCGCGAGTCGGAGGCCGTCTACGGCGAGGTCACCGGCACCGACGACATGCGCAACGCAGTCGGCCGGGCGCTGGGCTAGGAGGCGGGCCTACGATCCCTCGGCGAGCAGGTCCAACACCTCGGCGAGTAGTCGGCCGTCGACCTGGTGTGCCGGCCCGTGTTCGACGTTCAACTCGGACACGACCATCCCGTCCCGGACCTCGAAGATGCCCTGGAGTCGGAATGCCTGCAACATCCCGGGGCTGCCGTCCGACTCCTCGAGGAACCAGAACACCGAGTCGCCCACCTCGTTCGGCAGGATGCCCTCGAGGGCGACGGGACGCAGTTCGTCGCCCGACTGCGAGAACGACGTCCGTCGGACGATGATCGTCGGATCGGGGGTGCCCTTGAGTGCCTCGGTGACCCGGACGGTATAGAGCCCCATCACGAGGAACGAGTCCTCGTCCGGGTGGGCCCCTTCGGACATGGGCTCTCCCCGTTCGACCTTCACCACCTCGCCGAGCACGACGAGTGGCGACTCGTCGAACATCTCCCCGATGGTTGCGAAGTACCCGGGCTCGGGAGCGGTGAAGAGGTAGACGGGCTCGCCGGCGACCTGGGGCGACCCGCTCGTCGGGTCGGAGGCGCAGGCCACCGCGAGCAGGGCGAGCGCGGCGAAAACGCCGCAGGTGCCCTTTCGCCCGGTCATACGCGTACCTCCCCGTCACTGGCGGAAAGCAACAGGTTTCCTCCGGCGTGGCCCGGCGGCGTGCCGACGTCCTCGGCGATGAGGGCCGAGGTGGCGAGGCCGGGGGCCGGGTCGATGGCGCCGATGGCCGAGGCCAGGTGGGCGGCGTGCGAGACGCCGACGGCACCGTCCAGCAACGACGTGATGACGACCCCGAGACCCGCCTCCCGTGCGATGGCGGCCAGCTCGGCCGCCACGACGATCCCGCCGACCGCCGACGGCTTGAGCACCAGGAGGTCGGCGGCACCGGCGGCGATCACGGCGGCGACCCCTTCGGGTGATGTGGCGGACTCGTCGGCGGCGATCGGGATGGGGGAGCCGGCCCGCACGGCGGCGAGTGCGTCGACCCCCGCCACCGGCTCCTCGACGAACTCGATCCCGTAGCCGGCGAGCCGTTCGAGGTGGCCCGGCGCCTCGTCGGCGTCCCAGGCTCCGTTGGCGTCGAGGCGGATCGCCACCCCGGGCCCGACGGCGTCGCGCAGGGCGGCCACCCGGGCGAGGTCGGCGTCGAAGGCGAGGGCACCGACCTTGGCCTTGAGGGTCCGGTGGCCGGCGTCCACGGCGGTCCGGCCGGCAGCGGCCAGGTCATCGGGTGTGTCGCCGGTGACGAGGGCCGACACGGCGAACGACGACGGGCTGTCGGGGTTCAGGTGCCGGTGCAGCGAGAGGGCTGCGGCACGGGCCGCCAGGTGCAGGAGGGCCCCGTCGACGGCGGCCCTGGCGGTCGGCGTGGCGGGTGGCTCGATGCGATCGTCGTCGGCCAGCCAGTCGAGGATGGCCTGGCCGGCCTCGTCGACGGTCTCGGGCGTGAAGCCAGCCAGGGGGGCGGCCTCGCCCCAGCCGGTGTTCCCGGCGGCGTCGGAAAGGCCGAGCAACAGGATCTGGCGGTCACCGACCGGACCGTGGGCTGTGGCCACGGGCCGGTGCAGCCGCAGGGTGCGGCGAAACAGGCGGGCCCCCATCACCCCTGGGTCGCTCACGGGCCGTCCACCTGATCGAAGAAGCCCAGGACCGCCGCCGCCACGGCTGGGAGGTTCTCGAGGTGTGCGGCGTGGCCCGCCTCGGGAATCACCTCGATCGCCGCCATGGACAGGGAGGAGGCCAGCCGGAAGGCCAGGCGCCGGTAGCGGGAGTCCTCGTCGCCGACGACGAGAAGGACCGGTCCGCGGACCGCTTCGAGCTCGCCCCAGAACGACGGTTGCGCCCCGGTGCCGGAGCCGAGCAGGCTGGCGACCAGCCCTTCGGGGTCGTTGGCGAGCCGCAGGGACCGGGCATCGGCCAGCGCCCGGTCGCCGAGTCGTTGCTGCGACTCGAACAGGGGCAGGGCCATCCAGTGGTCGACGAACCACTCGAGGCCGCGTTCGAGCAGGTCGTCGGCCAGCGCGCTGTCGGACCGCCGTCGTGCCGCCCGCTCCGCGTCGGAGGGATAGCCGGCGGTGCTGCCGACGAGGACGGTCGAGCGGATCCGGTCCGGGTGGCGGACGGCGAGGCCCAGGGCGAGACGACCGCCCATCGAGTAGCCGAGCACATCGGTCTCTTCGATGTCCCGCTGGTCGAGGATGCGGACGAGTGCGGCGAGCGTCGCCTCGAAGCGGTGGTCGCGCGGCTCCAGCAGGCCGGTGCGGCCGTGGCCGGGGAGGTCGACGGCGAGCACCCTCCGCCGGTCGGTGAGGGTGCGTCCGAGCGGCCACATCGTGGCGGTCGACCCGGTGAATCCGTGGAGCAGCAGCAGCGCCGGGCCGTCGCCATCGACCTCGACGTGCAGGTCGGCGGTCACGGCCCGATCTCCTGGAACAGCGCCTCGGCCACGGCGGCTGCCGCCCCCCGGTGCAGCCTGACGTTGGTGGCCGCATCGACGGGGACGTGCACGAGGTGGAGCCCCGGCCGTCCGGCGGTCGCAGCCAGCGCCGCGTCGAGCGACGCACGGTCGGCGGCCCGGGTGTACGACGCCCCACAGAGCGGGGCCACGTGGGAAATGTCGAGGCCGTGCGGCGTGTGGAACAGCCGGTGATGGTCGATGGTCGCCGAGTCGGCGATCGGCAGGAACGTAAAGATGCCGCCCCCGTCGTTGTCGACCACGACGACGGTGAGGTCGGCGCCCAGCCGGTTGGCGGCCGTGAGCCCCGAGAGGTCGTGCAGCAGCGCCAGGTCGCCGGTGAGCAGCACGGTGGGGTCGGGCGATCCGACGGCCACGCCGATGGCGGTGGAGACCTGTCCGTCGATGCCGTTGGCGCCACGGTTGGCGACCACGCGCAGGGGTCGGGTCGATGCGGGGAGGAAGGCGTCGAGGTCGCGGATCGGCATGGAGTTGGTGACGACCAGGTTCAGGGGGCCGGTCAGGGCGTCGATGGCGCCGACCACCGACGGCTCGTCGAACGGCGCTGCTGCGGCGAAGCCGGCGACGGCACTGGCCGCTGCCTCCTCGGCGCCGGTCCACGCCGACGTCCAGTCGCTCGTTCCGTGCGCCGGCGACCCGACCGAGGCGGCCCATGCGCCCGGCTCGTGGTCGACCCGCTCGGTGACCGCGAGGGCGGCGTCGGGGTGACGGCCCAGGTGGTCGACGGCGATGACCGTGGCCGGACGGTTCCGCTCCAGCCAGAGCCGGTACGCCTTGCTGGTCGGCATGGCGCCGACCTGGACGACCACGTCCGGTACATGGGCGTCGGCCCACGGCGTGTGGAAGAGGTGCTCGCCGCAGGCCAGGACCGGCGCTGCTGCGACGTGTGGTCCGCAGCGCAGGCCCGATGCCGGGTCGGCGACCACGGGCCAGCCCGTGCGGGCGGCGAGTCCGGCCACGGCGGCGATTCCGGCGTCGTCGAGGTCCATGGGGCCGGCGACCAGCAGGCCCCGGCGCGTGTCGGGGAGGGAGGGAGGCGTCGGCCACGCCGCCGGTGCATGGACGGCGAGCAGTTCCAGCAGGTCGAGCGGCGCCGGGTCGGCATCGGGTGGCTCGAGCGGCTCGCGCAGCGGCCAGTTCACGTGGACCGGTCCGGGCTTGGGCCCGATGGCCGTCCCGAGAATAGAGACCGCCAGTGCCGCAGCCGCCTCGGGTGGCTCGGTGCCGGCCACGGCCGCCTCGACGTAGCGGCGCACGTGGGTGCCGTAGAGGTGCTGCTGGTCGATGGTCTGGGGGGCGCCCCTGCCCTGCATCTCGGGCGGTCGGTCGGCGGTGAGCACGAGGAGGGGCACGCCCGAGTGGAAGGCCTCGACCACGGCCGGGAGGTAGTTGGCGGCGGCGGTGCCCGATGTGCAGACCAGCGCCACCGGTCGTCGGGTGGCACGCGCCAGCCCCAGGGCGAAGAAGGCACCGGCCCGCTCGTCGAGGTGGATCGACAGGTCGAGCCCGGCGGTGCGGTCGGCGGCAATGGTCAGCGGCGTGGAGCGGGAGCCGGGCGAGACGGCGACATGGGCGACCCCGCCGGCGGCCAGCTGGGCGAAGAACGCCCGCAGTGCCGCCTGCGTGGCGACGGGATCGGCGGGCAGGTGCGTGTTCACGTTCTCTCCGAGGCGGCGAGCACCGGGCCCAGCATCGCCCTCAGCTTCACGTCGGTCTCGAGCAGCTCGCGGTCCGGGTCGCTGCCGGTGACGACGCCGGCGCCCGCATACAGGATCGTGCCCGAGGGCCCGACCAGCGCCGACCGCAGCGCCACCCGGAACTCGCCGTGGCCTGCGGCGTCCAGCCAGCCCACGGGACCGGCGAACCAGCCGCGCTCCATGCCCTCGTGTTCACTGCGCAGGTCGGCGGCCAGGTCGGCGGGGTGACCGGATACGGCGGGGGTCGGGTGGAGGGCGCCGACCAGGTCGAGCAGGCCGGTGCCGACGGGCAGGTCGGCGTCGATCGGGGTGTGCAGGTGCTGGATGCCGTGGAGCCTCAGCAGTTCGGGTTCGATGGGGTGGCTGGCGACCACGCCGAGTCCCTCGAGGGCGGCGGTCACGGCGTCGACCACCACGGCGTGCTCGACGCGCTCCTTGGGGCTGGTCAGCAGGCCCTGGCCCAGCGCCTCGTCGATGGCGTGGTCGGTGTGTCGGGGTGCCGACCCGGCCAGGGCGGCGGTGTGGAGGCGTCCGGCGTGCACGGCGGCGAGGCGCTCGGGCGTCGCTCCCACGAAGGCGGTCGGGCCGTCGCTCACGTAGAACGTGGCACAGCCGGGATACTGCTCGCGCAGCGTGGCCAGCAACAGGGGCAGGTCGGGCCGGCGGTCGACGTGGATCGAGCGGCACGGAACCGCCTTCTCGAGGTCGCCACGTGCGATGGCGGCCAGGGCCAGCCGGATCAGGCCCCGGTAGTGCTCGCGTTCCTCGGGGTCGGTCCAGTCGGCTGGCTCGGCGTCGAGGTGTCCGAGCGGCAGGGGTGCCGGCGTCGACGGGCCGGGCCCGGGGCGGCCGCCGACGGCGGTGAGCCACGAGCGCCCGCCGTGTCGCAGCACCTGGACGGCAGGCAGGACCAGTCGGCCGGCGCCGAGGGGGCGCCAGTGCTCGTCGGGCACGCGCTGGTCGAAGGCGAATCCGGCGGCCAGCCGGGGGAGCGGGGCGCCGGTGGGTGCGTCCACGACGAGCCGGTCCAGGATCCGCTCGGCCGCATCGGCGGCGTCGGCGAAACGGGCGTCACCGGACGGCTCGACGGCGGCGGCCCGACCGAGCCCGACCCATGCGACGTCGTCCTCGGGGACCTCCCAGTACCAGGTGTCGTCGGGTGCGGCCGCCATCCAGGCCAGCGGGTCGGCCGCAGCGGAGGCGGCGTCGAGCTCGACGGTCGTGGCCGTGAGGGCATCGGCCTTCCTGGAAAGTGGGCTTGTCAGCGCCATTCGCACCGGACCTCGAGCCGGGAGGCGTCGGCGGCCACGAGGGCGTCGGCCAGCGGTCGCCGGTCGCCGTCGCCGACCCGCTCGAGGGCGTGGGAGACGAGGGAGCGGTGGAAGTGCTGGGCGACGAGGCGGACCACGGCCGGCAACAGGGTCCGGACCACGTCGACCAGGTCGTCGTCGCCGTCGGTGCGCCCCTTGACGTGCTCGGCGAAGAGTTCGACGGCCCGGCAGACCACGTCGTCGACGCCGGCGGCGTGGTCGGTGGCGAGGTGCACGAGCTCGTCGAGCGGGACACCGGCTGCGCTGATGGCGAGGCCGGCCTGCACCATCGAGACGGCGCCCTCGTCGAAGCGGACCTCGCCGGCCGGCGACTCGAGGGGTTGCAGCAGGCCGTTGTCGACCAGCAGCACGACGAGGCCCTCGGGCACGCCGGCCCGCTCGGCGACCTCGGCCCTGGAGAGCGACCTGGCACGGGCCTCGTCGGCCAGGCGTCCCAGGTCGTCCGTCGGCTGGTCGCGCAGGTCGTGGATCTGGGCGAGCGTGAACCCGGCATCGGCAAGGCGGCGGATCTCGGCCAGCCGGGTGACGTGGGTGTCGCCGTACTCGGCGTGCCGGCCGACCCGTCGTGGTGGGTCGAGCAGGCGCAGGCGCTGGTAGTAGCGGATGGTGTCGATGCTGGTTCCGGCCTCGGCGGCCAGGTCCTCGACGCGCAGTGTCCCGGGTTCCGACATGCCGTGAGTGTAGGAGCAATCACTCTCAGTGTAAATGCTCGTGATATCCAACATCGATTGGACTCGCTCTCGGGCCGCCGGCGTGCGACGATGGTCCGGTGAGCAGCCACCCGGTCGACTACATCGCCCGCACCCGCGAGCAGTACGACGCCCTCGGCTACGAGCCCTACCGCTGGGCCGAACGCCCCGGGCCGCCCCCCTGGGCGCAGGTTCCCACGACGCTCGAGAACTCGACGGTCGCCCTGGTGGCCTCCGGTGGCGCCTACCGGAGGGGCCACGTGGCATTCCACTGGAACGACGACACCGGGATCCGCCTCATCGACACCGCCGAGCCGGCGTCCGACGTGCGCCTCACCCACTTCGCCTACGACCTCGTGCCGGCCCGGGAGGACCCCAACATCGTCTTCCCGGTCGACCGGCTGCGCGAGCTCGTCGACGAGGGCTACATCGCCGGGCTGGCGCCGCAGGCCGTCGCCTTCATGGGCGGCATCTACTCGGTGCGTCGCGCCGAGGCGGAGCTGGTCCCGCAGGTCGTCGATGCCGTCACCGCCATGGACATCGACCTGGCGCTGCTCGTGCCGGTCTGACCGGTCTGCCACCAGACCGTGGGTCTGGTCGCACGGGCGCTGGAGGCCGCCGGCGTCCCCACCCTCTGCCTCACCGCGGCGTACAGCATCACCGCCGCCGCCAACCCGCCCCGGGCGGCGTTCGTCGACATGCCGCTGGGCTACACCGCCGGCCGGCCCCACGAACCAGGGTTCCAGCGCGACCTGCTGCGCCGTGCACTCGACGCCTTCGAGACCATCGACACGCCCGGCACGATCGTCGACACGGGCGTGCGCTGGTCCGACGACGAGACCTGGAAGGACAGCGCCAGCAGCGGGCTCAACAACGGCGTGGTCAGCGCCGATGGCGACACCCGCAGGGAACGCAGCTCGGAGCCCCAGTACCAGTACGACGACGACCGCCTGGCCGCCGAAGGCGCCTGAGCGCGCTCGCTCCCGCAACCCCGAAAGGCACACCATGGCGATCGATCCCGTGCTGCTGGCCGTCCTCGACGCCTTCCCGATGCAGTTTGACGACCTTGGGGCCATGACGGCCCAGGAGGTTCGGGCCGTGTTCGAACAGCGTGATCCGCCGCCCGGCGAGGAGGTGGCCTCGGTCGAGGACCTCGAGGTGACCGGGCCGGGAGGAACCCTGCCGGTGCGCGTCTACCGGCCGGAGGGCGCCGACGACCCGGCTCCTGTGGTCGTGTTCTTCCACGGCGGTGGCTGGGTGCTCGGCAGCATCGCCACCCACGACGCCTCGTGCCGGGGGTTCGCCAACCGCACCGGTGCCGTCCACGTGTCGGTCGACTACCGCCTGGCGCCCGAGCACCCGTACCCGGCGGCCGCCGAGGACTGCTATGCGGCGACCTGCTGGGTGGCCGACCACGCCGCCGACCTGGGTGTCGACCCGGGGCGCCTCGCCGTGGCAGGGGACAGCGCCGGTGGGAACCTGGCGGCCGTCGTCTGCCAGATGGCCCGTGACCGCGGTGGGCCCGCCATCGCCTTCCAGTCGCTCGTCTACCCGGTCACCGACCTGGACTTCGACCGCTGGCCCTCGATGGAGGAGAACAAGGACGGCCCGCTGCTCACCCGCGAGGGCATGGGCTGGTTCGCCCGCCACTACGTGCCGACGCTGCCGTTTACCGACGAGCCGTACGCCGCACCGATCCGGGCCGCCGACCTGTCGGGGCTCCCGCCGGCCTATGTGGCGACCGCCGGGCACGACCCGCTCCGGGACGAGGGCGCCGGCTACGCCGAGGCGCTGGCAGCGGCAGGTGTCGCCGTCGGGTACGACAACTTCGAAACGATGATCCACGGCTTCGTCGGGTTCGCCGACGTGGTCCCCGCCGCCGGCGAGGCCAGGGACCGCATCGCGGCGGCCCTTCGGGCGGGGCTCGCCTAGTCGGAACCGTCCTCGGTCGCTGCGCCAGAGGCCAACAGCGTTTCGATCTCTTCGTCGCTGCGGCCCATCTCTGTCAGCACCTCGCGGGTGTGTTCGCCGATCCCCGGGGCCGTCGATCGGGGTTCCCAGGGGGTGCCTGCGAAGTCGATCGGTGTGGCGACCATGAGCGTGCTCGATGCCCCGTCGGGCACCTCGACCATCGCCCCCGAGGACTGGAAGGCCGGGTCGGCCAGCAGCGACTCGAGGTCGTTGATGGGCGCCCAGAAGAACTCGGGCTCGGTGGCGAACGCCTCCTCCCACTCGTCCATCGTCCTGGTGGCGAACACCTCGTCCAGCAGGGCGATCAGCTCGGTGGAGTTGATGGAGCGTTCCCGGACCGAGATGAAGCGTTCGTCCTCCATCCACTCGGGATGGCCGACGGCCCGGGCCAGCGGCGGCCAGTGCCGGTCACCCTCCAGCCCCACGATCCAGAAACGGCGGCCACATCCAGCCGTGTAGTTGTTTATGCACGGGTTGCCCATCGTCGTGCGGATGCCGAGGCGCATCGGGGCGCCCCACATGAGCAGGATGTTCACGTCGAACCCGATCGTGTAGATGCCCTGCCGGAACAGCGATGTCGACACCAGCTGCCCCTCGCCGGAGCGCTCCCTGGCGAACAGGGCGGCCGAGACGGCGGCCGCACCCGAGATGCCCGTCGAGTGGTCGCCCATGCCGCCCCGCTGGAACGGCGGGTCGCCCCCGGGCTCGGTCAGCAGGTGGGCGATGCCCGACCGGGACCAGAAGGCGGCCACGTCGTAGGCGGCCCGGTCTGCGTCGTCGCCCTCGCGGCCGTAGCCGGTGATGTGGCAGTAGACGAGGCGGGGGAACCGCTCGCAGATCGACTCGGCGCCGAGGCCGAGGCGTTCGAGGGCGCCGATCCGCAGGTTGGTGACGAACACGTCGGCGTCGGCGATCAGCTCGATGGCGATGCCGAGCCCGTCATCGGAAGTCAGGTCGAGGGCGATGCTGCGCTTCGAGCGGTTGTCGAGCTCGAACACCGGGTTGGTCGGCAGGTCGCCGCCAAGGATCTTCTGGAACAGGCGGGCCGGGTCGCCCGAGGGGGGCTCGATCTTCACGACGTCGGCACCCCAGTCGGCGAGGATCCCGCCCGTGGCCGGGCCGGCGATCCAGACGCCCAACTCCACCACCTTCACGCCGGTCATCGGTCCCGACATCGGCAAGTGCTCCCTTCGGTGCTCTGATCTCCTGATCCTGCGCCGACGCTACGATCCCTCGCCCCCGTCGATCCTGTCGGGCCGACGGGCTGCGGGGTCAGCCGGTTAGCGTCCCGGCCGATGATCCTCTTCGTGTGCACGGGCAACATCTGCCGCTCACCCATGGGCGAGGCGCTGCTCCGCCACCACCTGACCGCTGCCGGGGCCGACCGCCCGGTTGCATCGGCCGGCACCCACGCAATGGACGGAGGTCCGGCGACCGGTCACGGCATCGAGGTGCTCGCCGACCGCGACATCGACCTCACCGGCCACCGCAGCCGCCACCTCGACGCCGAGGTCATCGACGGTGCCGACCTGATCGTGGCCATGACCCGCCGGCACGAGGCCGCCGTGGCCCGGCTCGACCCGACAGCGCGCGGGCGGACGTTTCTCGTCGGCGAGGTGGTCCGCCTGGGCGGCCAGGTCGGGCCACCGGCAGCCGACGAGGGCCTCCGGGCGTGGGCTACACGCCTCGACGCCGCCCGCGGCGGCCACATGACCACCGGTCGGGTGGCCGACGAGGTCGCCGACCCCTACGGCGAGAACCGCACCGCCTACGAGCAGACGGCGAACCGGCTCGAAGGGCCCTGCTCGGCCCTCGCCCGCCTGCTCTCACCTGCGGCCTGACCGGTACGGTCGGCTCCGTGGACCTCTCGTTCAGCGCGGTCGAACTCGCCTTCGCGGAAGAGGCCAGGACCTGGCTCGAGGAGCACCTCGTCGGCGACTTCGCACACCTGCGGGGACGCGGCGGCACCGGTCGTGAGGACATCGCCCCCGATGTGCTCATCGCATGGGAGCGGGAGCTCGCCTCGGGTGGCTGGCTGGGGCTCGACTATCCGACGGAGCTGGGTGGCCGCGGCGCCTCGCTGTTCGAGCAGGTGGTGTTCCATCAGGCCTACGTCGAGGCCCGTGCCCCGGGGCGGCTCCCCAACATCGGCCTGACGCTGCTCGGGCCGACGCTGCTGGCGTTCGGCAGCGTGGAGCAGCAGCAGCGGTTCGTGCCGGGAATCCTCGCCGGCGAGGAGTTCTGGTGCCAGGGCTACTCCGAGCCCGACGCCGGCTCCGACCTGGCCAACGTGGCCACCCGCGCCCGCCTCGAAGACGGGCGCTGGCTGGTGTCGGGCCAGAAGGTCTGGACCTCGCTCGCCCAGTGCGCCCAGTGGGCGTTCGTCGTCGTCCGCACCGATCCGGACAGCGAACGCCACCGGGGCCTGTCGTACCTGCTGGTGCCGATGGACCAGCCCGGGGTCGAGATCCGACCCATCGTGCAGATCACCGGCGGCTCGGAGTTCAACGAGGTGTTCTTCGACGACGCCGAGACGGACGCCGACCTCGTGGTCGGCGGCGAGGGCAACGGCTGGAAGGTCGCCATGGGCACCCTCGGCTTCGAGCGCGGCGCCTCGACGCTCGGCCAGCAGGCTGGCTTCCGCCAGGAGTTCGACGCACTGGTCGCCCTGGCGACCGGGACGGGCGCCATCGACGACCCGGTGCTGCGCCAGGAGCTGATGCGGGCCCGCAGCGAGCTCGAGATCATGCGGTGGAACAACCTGCGGATGCTCAGCGCACTCGGGACCGGTGGGGCGCCCGGCCCGGAGATGTCGATCGGCAAGCTCTTCTGGGCCTCGTGGCACCGACGCCTCGGCGAGCTCGGCATGAGGATCCGTGGGGCCGGCGGCATGGTCGCCGGAGCAGCGGGCGATGCCGCCACGATCTCGCCCGAGGACCCGCTCGGCCTCGGCTACGAACTCGACGGACTCCAGCGCACCTTCCTCTACAGCCGGGCCCACACCATCTATGCCGGCACCAACCAGGTGCAGCGCAACGTGATCGGAGAGCGGGTGCTGGGCCTGCCGCGCGAGCCCCGCTAGGGATCGCGTTCCCCATCCGCGTATCGTTGCCGTCAGAGCAACCTGAGGAGCACCCGTGGCCGAGGCCTACATCGTCGATGCCGTCCGCACCCCGACCGGGAGGCGCGGCGGCGGCCTGTCCCAGGTCCATCCTGCCGATATGGGCGCCCATGTGATCAGTGCCCTGATCGAGCGCACCGGCATCGACCCGATGGCCGTCGAGGACGTGGTGTTCGGCTGCGTCGACGCCCTCGGCCCGCAGGCCGGCGACATCGCCCGCACCGCCTGGCTGGCGGCGGGCCTGCCCGAGGCCGTCCCCGGCACGACCATCGACCGCCAGTGCGGATCCGGCCAGCAGGCCGTGAGCTTTGCCGCCATGGGCGTCTGGGCCGGCGTGCAGGACCTGGTGGTCGCCGGCGGCGTTCAGAACATGAGCATGATCCCGATCGGCCTGGCCCTCGAGGCGGCGGTCCCGTACGGCCACGACGACCCCTTCTCGGGTTCCACCGGCTGGGTCGACCGCTATGGCACCCAGGAGGTGTCGCAGTTCCGAGGTGCCGAGTTGATCGCGCAGAAGTGGGACATCAGCCGCGAGGAGATGGAGGCGTTCGCCCTGGCCAGCCACCAGCGGGCCGCCACGGCCATCGACGAGGGCCGCTTCGACGCCGAGGTCACACCGCTGGCCGGCGTCGAGCACGACGAAGGACCGCGACGCGGGACCTCGCTCGAGAAGATGGCCTCGCTGTCACCGCTGGTCGACGGCGGGCGCCTCACCGCTGCGGTCGCCAGCCAGATCAGCGACGGCGCTGCGGCGCTGCTGATCGCCTCGGAGCGGGCCGTCGACGAGCACGGCCTCACCCCGAGGGCACGCATCCACCACGTCAGCGTGCGCGGAGACGACCCGATCTACATGCTGACCGGTCCCATCGCCGCCACTGCCTACGCCCTCGACCGAACCGGCATGTCGATCGACGACTTCGACCTGTTCGAGTGCAACGAGGCCTTCGCCTGCGTGCCGCTGGCCTGGATGCGCGAGCACGACGTGCCACACGACAAGGTCAATGTCAACGGCGGTGCAATCGCCCTGGGCCACCCGCTGGGCTGCTCGGGCGCCAAGCTCATGACCACGCTCCTGCACGAGCTCGAGCGCACCGGCGGGCGCTTCGGCCTCCAGACCATGTGCGAGGGCGGCGGCCAGGCCAACGTCACGATCCTCGAGCGGCTCTAGGCGCCTTCCCCTGACGGGACCTCAGCCCACCTCGTCGACCAGCCCCCAGGCGAGCGCCGTCTCTGCGTCGATCGTCGCACCCCCGAGGCACCAGGCCATCGTGCGCTGACGGCCGATCCGGCGGGGAACGCCGACCGTCCCACCGGCCCCGGGGATGAGCCCCATCGAGACCTCGGGCAGGCAGAACGTGGCGTCGGCGGTGGCCTCGACCCGGCGGGCGAAGGCGGCCAGCTCTACGCCGGCGCCGACGGAAGCACCGTGCACCCGCACCGTGATGCGGTCGGCCAGGCGGTCCATCCATGGAGCGGCGTTCGCCGTCGTGCGGATGAGGTGGGCCGTGGTCGGGTCGTCGACGCTGCCGAACTCGGCCGGATCCCCCCCGGCGCAGAAGGCCGGGCCGGCACCCTCGACGACGATGGGTCGGTCGTCGCCTGCGGCGAGCCCCCGCAGTGCCTCGACGAGGGCATCGCGCATGGCGGCCGAGAACAGGTTGCGCAGGCGGGGACGGTTGAGCGTGAGCAGCACCCGTTCGCCGTCGTCATCGACCAGCAGGGGTGCATCCGGCTCTTCGGGTCGGACCCGGCGTCCACGCCCGGCCAGCCAGGCGGCGAACTCGGGACCGGCCTGCAGCGTCGCATAGGCCGTCGACTCGAGGAGCAGCGCCGCGTCGGTCGCCAGCCCCTCCGAGGCCCGCAGCACCTGGGCGAGCGAAGCAGCGGCGTTCGGCCGCTCGTGGGCGGCGGAGGCCAGGTGTCGGGCGGCGTCGATGTCCCCGGCGACGGCGTCGAAGCCGGGAGCCGTCCCCGCCGCCGCCACGCCGATGCAGACGACCGGGAGCAGGGCGAGCGGCCTGAGGGCGTCGGGTGCGAGCAGGTGGGCGTCGTCGACCACGATCGCCGGCACGCCCCGGAGGACCCCGGCATCGAGGTCGGCGGTCGGCCCAGCGAGCCGTGCTGCGGCCTCGTCGGCGGACCACACGACGGGTTTCATCACACCAGTGTGGCCGGTTCGGACGGCCCCGTCAGGCGTCGCCGAGGTGCGCCAGCTGCTCACGCAGGACGCGCCGCAGGAGCTTGCCGGTGTCGTTGTAGGGAAGCTCGTCGACGAACTCGACATGGTCGGGCATCCGGTTCGACCGAAGTTCCCGTCTGACGAGGGCGCACAGCTCCTCTGTGGACGTCTCGGCACCGGTAATGGCGACGACCGCCACGACGATGCGCTCGCCCCACTCGTGGTCCAGGAGGCCGATGGCGGCCACGTCGGCGACGGCCGGATGTCGCAGCAGCACCCCTTCGATCTCGCCGGGGGAGATGTTCTGGCCGCCCTTGACGATGACGTCGTCGATGCGGCCGGTGACGAAGAGGTAGCCGTCGTCGTCCAGCCAGCCGCCGTCGTTGGTCGGGAACCAGCCGTCGCCGGTGAGCTTCGAACCCTGGTCCCGGTACTCGCCGGAGACCTGCTCGCCCCGGACCCAGATGTCGCCGGGTTCGCCGACGGGCGTCTCGGCGCCGGACTCGTCGCGGATCGACACCTCGACGCCGGGCAGCGGGCGGCCTGCGGACGAGAGGCGTCGGCGCACGGCCGGGTCGTCGCTCCGGATCGCATCCCGGTGCTCGTCCGGGCCGAGCAGGGCGACCGTCGAACTGGTCTCGGTCAGCCCGTAGGCGTTGACGAACCGCGTGTCGGGGAGCAGCTCGAGGGCCCGTTCGATCACCGGCTGCGGCATACGGCCCCCTCCGTAGGAGAGCGACCGCAGGGACGGCAGCCCGGTCGGGTCCGGACCCTCCGCGTCGAGGTGCTCGACGATGCGGGCCAGCATCGTGGGCACGACCATGGCGTTGGTGACCCGCTCGGTCCGGACCAGGTCGATCCATGCGCCGGGCTCGAAGGTCGGGAGTTGGAGCACCCGGCGCCCGGCGTAGACGTTCGAGAGGATCGCTGCGATCCCGGCAACGTGGTACGGGGGGACGCTCATCAGGGCGGCCTCCTCCTCGCCGGCCGCACCGAACTCGACGGATCCGAGGATGTAGGCGACCAGGTGGCGTTGGCGCAGGATCGCCGCCTTGGGAGTCCCCGTGGTGCCGCTGGTGAACAGGAGCACGGCCACGTCGTCGCCGTCGAACCTCCAGTCGTGCTCGACCGGTCGGGTCTCCGGCAGTGCCTTCGGCAGGACGCCACGATCGACGGTCTCGATGCCTGCGATCCCGTCGAGTCGCCCCGACGTGCCGGGTTCGGTCACGGCGAGCGCGGGCGACACCCGGCTGGCGAGGGTGCGCAGCTCCTCGTCGGGCAGCCGGTAGTTGAGGGGGACGAAGGGGACCCCCGCCCATGAGGCCCCGAAGAGCAGCGCAGGGAGCGCCTCGGAGGAGACGTCGGCCAGGACCAGATGCTCGGCATCACCGGACCGAAGGCGATCGGCGACCGCTCCTGCCCCTGCGAACAGCTCGGCGAACGTCAGGCCACCGTCACGGGGACCGACGGCCACCCGATCGGCGAAGCCACCGGCCGCCATCTCCAGCAGCATCATGAGGTTCACGGCGGTCGGGCGATTCGGTGGGGGACGGCTCGGGGGGCGTGGTGCTCAGTCGGAGGCGGGGAGGGGCTTGGCCTCCTTGAGGCCGAGCAGCGTGCCGCCGACGCCCAGCGAGCCGTCGCCGGGCTTGGTGCACAGGATCTCGAGGGTGTCGTCGTCGTTCACGTAGCGCTTGCCGAGTTGGGAGCCGTCGGCGGATGCGGGGTCGGGAGAGCCGTTCGGGTCGCCCTCCCCGGGGGTGGCCATCGGGCTTCCGCCGCATTCGAGGTCGATGCCGCCTCCGGGGGCGCGCACGACGATGACCTCGGTCGTGCACACCTGGCTGGCCCAGCGGCTTCCTGGCGTGAGTTCGGCCATGACGGCTCCTCGTGGACGATGGTTGGACCCCGATGATCGGCCATCGGGTGCCGCGCGCGCCACTCCTGCCGGAAAATGGGTCGGCAATGTGTCGGTGGCGTACGATCCGCCCACGATGCCGATGTCGATGTCGATGACGTGTACCGGGGGCCTGCAGGCGCTGCGCCGCGACCTGGCTGCCACGGTTGACAGCGCCGACGGTGCGGCCGCCACATGGGCCGCCTCCGGGGCGATGTCGCTGACCGGGGCCGCCGACGGGCCACCCCGACAGGTGTCGGCGTCGGTCGTCTGCGGCCTCGTGGCGGCGGCCGGGGCGTTGTCCCGGTTCGGCGGCAGCGAGGTGGATGGTCCGGCGCTGCTGGGCGAGCGGGCGTTCTTCGCCGGACCGGGTCGTGCCGGAGCCACGTCGGTCGGGGGCCGCTCACACCTGCTCGATTCGGCGGACGGCCCGGTGTGCCTGAGCCTGGCCCGACCCGACGACAGCGCCGCTCTTCCGGCACTGCTCGAACAGTCGATCGACGCCGACGACCGGCGGGCAGTCCGACGTGCCGTCGCCGGGCGCACCGGCGCCTGGCTGGCCGAGCGGGCCGACCTGCTGGGCCTGCCGCTGGGCGTCCCCGGGACGGCGCCCGACGGCCCGTTCGCGGTCCTCGCCGAGGGCGACGTCTCCGGGCGCCCGGATGCCCCACTCGTCGTCGAACTGGGATCGCTGTGGGCGGCCCCCCTGTGTGGCGACCTCCTCCGACGCTCGGGGTGTCGGGTGGTGAAGGTCGAGTCCACCGGCCGGCCCGATGCCGCCCGTCGGGGGCCGGGCGGATTCTTCGACCTCCTCAACGGCGGCAAGGCCTCGGTGGCGCTCGACCTCCGCAGCAGTGCGGGACGGGAGTCGCTCGGCCGACTGGTCGCTGCCGCCGACGTCGTCATCGAGGGCAGCCGACCCCGGGCGCTCGTCCAACTCGGCATCGACGCCCACCGGGAGGTCGACCGGGGCGCCGTCTGGGTGTCGATCACCGGCTACGGACGGACCGGGCCGCGTGCCGGTGGCGTGGCGTTCGGCGACGACGCGGCGGTCTCGGGCGGGTTGTTCCTCGAGGGCCCGCTCGCCTTCGTGGCCGACGCCGTCGCCGATCCGGCGACGGGCCTGGTGGCTGCGGCGGCCGTGCTCGCCGCCCTCGACGACGGTCGGGGCGTGCTGCTCGACGTGCCGCTGGCCGGCGTGGCCCGGTGGTTGGCACGGGGCGGACCGGTTCCGGCCGGGTACCGGCAACTGCACGCCGCAGCGCCGAGGGCCCGGCCCGTCGGGGCGCCGGCGGCTGACCTCGGGTTCGACAGCGCCCACGTACTTATCTGACGGACCGTCAGGCCTACAGTGGTCGCATGAGCGACGACCCGACGAGTGACACGGAGTCCGGTCCCGGCGAGGATCTCGTCGTAGGGCTCGACGAACGGGCCGCCGACGGCCGCATGCCGGGA
>Ga0209554_1000139_pt1 | contig 57528 bp, 56 predicted proteins | sample MarorgKNORR_S2LV_5_FD_188221 | JGI IMG/M metagenome (GOLD analysis project Ga0209554, IMG submission 188221) | Marine microbial communities from the Southern Atlantic Ocean, analyzing organic carbon cycling - Bottom_A/KNORR_S2/LV (SPAdes) (version 2) | ecosystem: Environmental > Aquatic > Marine...
CCCAGCACGGATAGCTGGGAAACGGATCGAGCGGTGCGGGGAGGCTGTAGGGGTAACTAATCGACGCGCACCCGGGAGTCGTGGGTCCAGGGGTCGAAACGTACTCATACAGCCTCACAGAAAAGTCGATCGGAGGCACCCCGTTCTTTGCCCCCATGATGTCCCCGGTCTCGGACACCGCCAGCCAGTCGGACTGGAGCGCGAGCGCCTGGCCGAAGTAGCGGGTCTTCTTCATCGAGTTCTCGTAGGGCTCTTCGGCGCTGGTGAGCATTTGCGTCACGTTCCAGGACCCGCTCCCCGCGTCGTACTCGTAAGCGTAGACGATGCCCATGTTGAAAAAGGCCTTGTAGGTCGGGTTCACGTCTGGGTCGCCGTAGCGGACGAGGCGGATGCCGGGAGCAGACACCAACGCCAGGTCTCCGTCGATTGCCACGGCCGTGCCGAACCGAATGGTGTTCTCGAGACCCGGCTCGGTGACAAAGCTGGGATCGCCTCCAAAGGGCGCTTCGTCATACTGCTCGAGCACCCACTCGGATACGTTGTCGCGGTAGATTGCGAAGGCGCCGACAGACTCATAGGTGCCGGTCGTAGAAGTTCCGATCGGGTTTTTGGCCCGATAGCCGGTGAGCACCGTTCCGGGGGCGCCGGCAATGATCCGCTCGGCGTCGGCGTCGAGAGCCATCCCGAGACGGTTTCCGAGGGACGCATCCGGGGTCTCGAGGCTGGCGTCCGGCGTCTGGGCGGAGGCACCGCAGGCCGCGAGGAGCGCCGCAAAAAGCAGCAGCCGGGGGAGTGCCACGCACGCCGAGCGGATCCGGGTGGGAAGAAACCTGGAATGGGGGCGCTGCAGCCGGTCACTCATCGCGCGGATGCTAGCGGCCCCCGGGGCCAACTACCCGTGAAAAGTGCCCCCGGAAGTTCGGCGATTCAAGGCCCCGAGACCAATCCCGGGGAAGGCCGAGTGCTCGCACCCGGCACGAATTGTGGCGCGATGACTTGACCTTCGATCCCAGCGAACTGCAGGGTCCGAAAAACGACGCGTAGCGGCATTCCGATCACGAGTGCGTCGAAGTCGCAGTCGACGATGTTGGTCGGGATCCGAACGGGGGGCGCCTCCTGCGGCACCACCAACGCGGCGACAAAGGGAACGCAGTCTCGGAATGGCGCCGCGAAGGCCCGCCGGACGATGCTGAAGGAGAAGAGTTCGGCGTCGCCGCCGAGTTCGATCCACGCCGTGGGCGTTCTGTCACACGCTGCACACGAGCCTGTCGGATACCAGTCCCACCGCATGCAATCTGGGCAACGCGGAATCGACAGTTTCCCCGCGGCGGCGCTCTCGAAGTAGGCGCGGGTGGGGGCGAAATCCGGATCCGGTAACGGGAAACGATTGCTCATACGCCGGCTTCCAGCACCAACGTGCTCGCGCGTTCACCGGTGTAGCCCCCATAGACCCCGATGCGTGCCCCCTCGACCTGGGAGGCCGCCTCGCCGCGCAGTTGCCGAACGATCTCGACGACGTGGGATATCCCGAGCACGTAGGCGTGGGAGAGCAGTCCGCCGTGGGTGTTGGTCGGGAGCTTCCCCCCGTCGAAGTCGAGCCCTCCGTTCGCGACGAAATCCCCGCCCTCCCCCTTCTCGCAGAACCCCATGTCTTCGATCTGCATCAGCGTGACAATGCTGAAGGGGTCGTAGAGCGCGAGGACGTCGACATCCGAGGGCTGGATTCCCGCCATCGCGAAGGCTGCCGGCGCCGAGGTCACCTGGGGCGTGGCGGTGAAGGCAGCCTGCTGGCTCCAATGCGATCCGCTGGGGGAGAGCGCCTCACCGATTCCGGCCACCCCGACCGGGGGCTTTCGCCGGTCCCTTGCTCGCTCCTTCGAAGTCATCACGTAAGCCCCACCGCCGTCGGAGATCAGGCAGCAGTCGGGGACGCGGAGGGGATCCACCAGCATCGGCGCCGCGAGGTAGTCGTCGAGATCGAGGGGTTTCTCGCGCATCACCGCACCCGGGTGACGGTTCGCATGGCGGCGGGCGCTGACGGCGATCGCCCCGAGGTGCTCGGGGCGGGTCCCGAATTCGAACATGTGTCGCCTGGCGATCGTCGCGAAGTAGACCGGCTGCGGAAACCAGCCGAAGGGCACTTCGAGGTTGGCCTTGTAGGGCTCATCCACGTGAAAGCGGGCGTGTGCACCGGCCTTGTGCTGACCACGTTCTGTCGCCCACGCCACCGAGAAGACGTTCACGATGGCCGTTGCACGACCGTCGCGAAGGGCTTCGGCGGCGCGCGCGGGGGCCGTCGCCGCCCACGCCATCCCGCCGCCTTCGTGCGAAGTCCACATTTCGTGCTTCGTGCCGAAGTGCTTTCGGTAGGCGTCCGCATTGAACTGCGGGCCCAGGCCGCCCGAGAACATCAAGCCGTCGACGGCCTCGGGGGCGAGGCCCGCATCTTCGAGGGCCCGCTCGACGGCTTCCGCGCCGATCGCCTCCACGCTGCGCCCGGAGGCGCGGGTGTGCTCCGACTCGCCGACGCCGCAGATTGCCACGTCGCGAACCAGCCTTGCGTGCTCGCGAGGGATTCCCCAACTGGCACTGCGCTGCGTGTCCGGCACCTGCGAAGACTAACCCCGCAATGCCAGCCGATCCAGATCTGCTAAGCAGGGAAACAAGCCGCCAGCGCCCGGCGGTCGCCGAGGGGAAGGTCCTGTGCAGCGTGATCGCATCGTTCCCTGGATCGGCCTTCCCGGGCTTCTCGTCGCCGCCACCGCGCTCGACGTGTACGAACGTGCAGCGCGGGCAAACCCCGCGTCGACCGGGTTCGTGATCGAGGCCGCGCGCCTGCGGGGGGGCCTTGGCACCGACACGCGTGGCCCCAACACGACGCCCTAAGAGCGCTTGCGCCCGGGACCCGAACACCGCGGAGGCGAACATGCCCTTTCCGGCCGAACAGCCCACGATCCCGCGTTTCCTCGCAGCATTGGTCGCGGACTACGGCGATCGGGTGGCGATCATTCTCGAAGACGAGCGCCTCTGCTTCCGCGACCTCGAGTCCGAATCCGCCGCCCTGGCCACGAGGTTGATCGGCCTCGGCGTCGGCAAGGGCACGCGCGTGGGAATCTGGATGCCGAATGGGCCGCGCTGGCTCGTTGCCTGGCTCGCCGCCGGCCGGATCGGTGCGCTCACCGTGCCCCTGAACACCTTCTTCCGCCCCGCCGAGGCCGCCTTCGCGCTGGGTCACTCGGACGTCCACACCCTTCTCGTGGAGGATGACCCCGAGGGCTATGACCTGGTGGGACGGCTCCCGGGCGCGGTTCCGCGCGGCACGGCGGGCGCTCGGCTTCGCCGGCCCGAACTCCCCTACCTGCGCCACGTGGTGCGCTTCCCCGTTGCCAGCCCGATGCTTCGGGAGCACGCGGAAGTCGACCGAGAACTGTTGGCGGCGATCGAAGCGAAGGTCGTTCCGGCGGACGCATTGGTGCTGCTCTACACCTCCGGAAGCACCGGCGACCCCAAGGCTGTCGTCCACACCCACGGCACCCTGCTGCGTCACAGCGACGCAATGGTCAAGGGCCGCTCGCTCTCGGCGTCGGATGTCGTCTGGTCTCCGATGCCCTTCTTTTGGGTCGGCGGCCTCGTCTTCGCGTTGCTCGGCAACCTCAACGTCGGGGCGACCACTCTGTGTGAGCGCGGATTCGATCCCGAACGCACGTTGCGCCTGCTCGAGGCGGAGCGCGCCACCGTGGTCGTGGGCTGGCCACACTTTGGCAAGGCACTGCTCGAAGACCCGACCCGTGTCGAGCGCGACCTCTCGTCCTTGCGCGCCGGGAACCTGCCGGGGTTGTTGCCCGAAAGTGTCGTCTCGCCCGATCCCGAACTGCGCCCCAATGCCCTCGGCATGACTGAGACCGCCGGCCCGCATACCCGCGTGCCCGAGGGCGTGCTCCCCGAATCCCTGCGCGCCACCTTCGGCTCCGCGATGCCCGGCCTCGAACACCGGGTCGTGGACCCGGACAGCGGCGAGCGCGTGCCGGCCGGCGAAGTCGGCGAAATCCAGGTGCGCGGCTACAGCCTGATGCAGGGCTTCTACAAGCTCGAACGCGAACAGACCTTCTTGCCCGACGGGTTCTACGCCACCGGCGACATCGGCTCCTTCGATGCGCAGGGCGTGTTGCGCTTTCTGGGCCGACGGGGCGAGATGATCAAGACCGCTGGCGCCAATGTCACTCCGGGCGAAGTCGAAACGGCACTCGAAGACCTGCCTGGAATCGAGGCCGCCTTCGTCGTAGGGGTGCCCAATGCGGACCGCGGGCAACTGGTGGTGGCGGCCGTGGTCCGGCAGAAGAACGCGTCGGTCACGAGCGCGGCGCTGCGCGACCAACTGAAGGCCAGGCTTGCCGCCTACAAGGTTCCCCGGCACTTCGCCTTCTTTGAAGCCGCCGCGGAGTTGCCGTTCACGGACTCGGGGAAACTCGATCGCGCAGCGCTAGCCGTACGGCTCGCAGCACAGATCGACGCCGGCGAAGCGGACTGAGGCCCGGCGAATGAGCGGGCGCCGGGGCGGTGCCTACCCCTTTTCCTTGAGTTCCTCGTCGATCACGATCTTGAACTCGGAGAAGGGTTTCGCGCCCGAGACAAAGCGGCCGTTGATAAAGAAGCCCGGCGTACCCGTAACGCCGAGGGCGCTCGCTTCCTTCATGTCGTCGTTCATCCGCTTCTTCGTCTCCGCGCTGGCGGAGTCCTTCTTGAATCGCTCGACATCGAGCCCGATGTCGCCCGCCCAGGTGATGTAGTTCTCCTCGGACATCTCGCGCTGGTTCTCGAAGATCTTCGTGTGCATCTCCCAGAACTTGCCCTGCTTATGCGCCGCGATGCTGGCGGCGTGGGCACCCGGTGCCTTCGAGTGGAACGAGAGCGGCAGGTGTTTGAAGACGATCTGGACCTGGTCTCCGTATTCGGATCGGATCTTCTGGAGCGTGGGCCAGACCCGTGCGCAGAAGGGGCATTGGAAGTCGCTGAATTCGGCGACGATGACCGGCGCGTCCGCGGGGCCGAGCGCCGGCGACCCCTCGAGGTCGACTTCGTAACGCTTCTCCGGATCGGGGCCGCGGCGCGGTCGGGCAGCGTTTCGCGCCGGGGCGGCGGGCGGCTCGGCCGCGATTTCGAGTTGCGCCACGATTTCGGCGACGATCTGCTCGCCGGCACGCTCGGTCGCCTGGGATACCAGATAGCCCGCCCCGAGCACGCTTGCCCCCAGGATGATCGCGGCCACCAGCAGGGAGTCTCCTCGATTCGCGTTCGCCAACGTTTCATCTCCTCGCCGAAAGCTCTCGGCGCATCCCTCAAGCGATGGAGTACCCCAGGTCTCGGGACCTTCTCGCCGCTTTTCGTGTTCCAGGGTTCCGACCCCGGCCCCTGCAATGCAGTTCCGGTTTTGCGCCGCGCAAGGTAGCACCGACAGACCGCGCAGAGGTGTCGCTCCCCCGGGGAGAGGTTTCCCTCGTCGCGACCCGGGGCTAGCTTGCTCGCATGGGAGAACCGGTGCCTTCCCGCAAAAAGCGTCTGGACCCCAGCACCGACCGGGGTTCTGCTGCGGCCGCCGAGCACGCGGTCTCGTGCACGCGCAACGGGGGCCGCCCGGTCCCAACCGCCCTTCCCGAGCGCCTGGTCCTTTACGATGGGGTCTGCGGACTTTGCAGCCGAACGGTCCGATGGCTGCTCGCGCACGATCCCGAGCGAGTGCTGCGCTACGCGCCGCTGCAGGGTGCGGTCGCGGAGACGCTCCGGCACACCTGGCCCGAACGTTTCCCGAGCAGCCTTGAAACCCTCGTCTTCGTCGATTCGAGCGGCGACGAGATAGCGATCCTGCGACGTTCCGGCGCCGTCTGGGCGATTCTTCGGGCCATCGGCGGAGTGCCGCGAGTCCTGCGCTGGCTGCCGTGGATCCCGAGCCTGATCGCGGATCCCCTCTACCGGGTGGTGTCGGCACTGCGCTACCGCGTCTTTGGCCGCTTCGACCAGTGCCAGATCCCGAGCCCTGACGAGCGCGACCTGTTCCTCGACTGACCGCCCGCTCAGAGTTCCTCGTCGTCGTTGATCGTTTTCTCGCAGATGGGATGCGGTGCGTGCCCGGGCCCGTCGTCCCACCCCGGAATTCGTGCCGCCTCCTGCAGCCACGAGCGTCCGAGGTGTAATTCGACGACGACGGCGCTCGCGCCCTCCTCCTCCTGCAGGCCGTCCCAGAGTTCCCGACCGCCCTGGGCCCACCATTCGCGCCCCGGGTTTTCGAAATCGATGGCCAGGCGCATGACTTCGCTCACGCTCACCATTGCGGTCTCCAGCCAAATCGCTCCAAATCAATCCGTCCCGAGGAGCCAAAGCGCACGCCTTCGCCTTCGAGCAGGCCTCGCTGGCGTGCCGAGGGTTCCGGGTCGCGCCTCGCGCTGACCTCTCCCCGGGCATTCACCACCCGCTGCCAGGGGAGCCGCGAACCCACGGCCAGCGCGTGCAAGGCGTAGCCGACCTGGCGGGCGCGTCCGGCGAGCCCGGCCAGGCGCGCGACGTCGCCATAGGTCGCTACCTGTCCCGACGGGATCTGCCCCACGACACGGTAGATCCGCTCGTACTGCGACTCCGGTGCCCGGCTCACGCCAGGCCCGAATGGCGCAGGAGGGGCTGACTCGACGGCTCCCGTCCCCGAAACGCCCGAAAGACGTCGAGCGGGTGCTGGCTCCCACCGAGGGCAAGAATCGTCTCGCGGTAGCGCTGGCCCACTTTCGCGAGCGCGGCCGCATCGTCGAGACCGGCCTCCTCGAAGGCACCGAAGGCATCCGCCGAGAGAACTTCCGCCCACTTGTAGCTGTAGTACCCCGCGGCGTACCCCCCGGCGAAGATGTGGGAGAAGCTGCACAAGAAGCGATCTTCGGCGAGTGGCGGCAAGACTGTGGTGCCCTCGGCCACCCGGCGTTGCACCTCGAAGGGACTCTCGCCCTCCCCTTCTTCGTTGCGGCCGTGGAGTTCGAGATCGATCCTTGCGAAATAGACCTGGCGCAGCATGTCGGAGCCTGCGCGATAGGTCCGTGCCGCCAGGATTTTCTCGAAGAGTGCCTCCGGCAGCGGCGCATCGGTTTCGAAGTGACGCGCCAACCCCAGCAGTGTCTCGCGGTGATAGAGCCAGTTCTCCATGAATTGGCTGGGCAGTTCCACCGCGTCCCATTCCACATTGCGGATCCCGGATGCGAGGCCCTCGTCGACGCGGGTCAACATGTGCTGCAAGCCGTGGCCGAATTCATGGAAGAGCGTTCGCACCTCGTCAAAGGTCATCAACGAGGGTTTCCCGCCCGGGCCAGGCGGGGTCTGATTGCAGACGAGGTAGGCCACCGGCAGGCGCGTGCGTCCGGCTTCCCCGAGCAGGGCGCTGCGGCCGGTGCATTCGTCCATCCATGCACCGCCGCGCTTTTCGGCGGGCCGACTGTAGGGGTCGAGGTAGAAGGCAGCGATTTCGCCGCCCGCGGTTTCTTCGACGCGGAAATAACGCACGTCCGGGTGCCACACCGGGACCTCACCATCCGCCTGCACGACTCGAATCCCGAAGAGTCGTTCGGCGAGTGCAAAGAGACCCTCGAGCACGCGCGGTAGCGGAAAATACGGACGCAATTCCTCCTCGGAGTAGGCGAAACGCTCCTCGCGCACGCGCTGCGCCCAGTAGGCGATGTCCCACAACGCGACCTCTTCGTCTCCCGCTGCCGTCGCGCGCTTTTGAAGTTCTTCGAGATCATCCGCAGCCGGTTCTCGCGAGGCCAGCCGCAACTCTTCGAGAAGTCCCTCCACCGCCCCGGAGTCGTCTGCCATCTTCGTCGAGAGGCTCAAGTCCGCGTAGCTGGCGTAACCCAGAATCGCGGCCTGCTCCCGGCGCAGCGCCAGGATTTCGTCGATACAACCGGCGTTGTCGAGTTCGCCGGTGCTGGCCCGCGTGATGTATGCCCGGTACAAGCGCTCGCGCAAACCGCTCGAACGACAGTGTTCCATGAAGGGAATGAAACTCGGCGCCTCGAGCGTGAAGCGCCACGGCCCGTTCTCGGCAGTGGCCTCGGGACCTTCGGCGGCATCGGCCGCAAGGGCTCGCAAGCCCTCCGGCAGCCCCTCGACGTCGGCCGGGTCCTGCAAGTCGAGCCCATATGCCTTCGTGGCGTCGAGGACATGATTGCCAAAGCTCGTACCGAGTTCGGCCAGGGCCAACTGGATCTCGTTGAAGCGCGTGCGCGCTTCCTCTTCCAGTCCGACCCCGCTGTGCTCGGCGTCGCGGATCATGCTCGCCAGGATGCGCTTCCGGGTATCGGGCGCTTCTGCGAATGCTTCTGAATCGCGAAGCGCGCAAAGGGCTCCGTAGACCGGCGCACTCTGACCCATGCGCAGCGAAAAGACGACGACCGCTGGCTGCATGCTCTCGAAGGCCTCGCGAAGAGCATCGCTGTCCTGCACCCCCAAAAGGTGGCCCAGCGTTCCCCAGGCACGCCCCAACTGGTCCCCCATGCGCTCGAGAGGCTCGATCAATCCCTCCCAGGTCGGGTCGAGGTTTGCCTCCAAGGCATCGAAGGCGGTCCCCACCTCGGCGAGCAGGCGCTCCATGGCCGGGACCACCTCCGCAGTCTCGAGTCGGTCAAAGGGCGGCGGGCCCCCCGCAAAGAGCCACGCCGACTCCAGTGTTCGAGCCCCTTCTTGCGGGGAGGGTTCTTCCGTGGTCATCGCATCGGGTGCCTTCGCGGTTTCCAAGTCGGGAGCGACGGCATGCTAGCTGGCCCCGGTGCCCGGAGGCGCCCTCCAAGCGGTCGGCTCAGGCGCGCGCGAGTGCCCCGCCGCGCGTCTCCAAAATCGAGGCTCCCACGGCCACGGCCCCGTTCAACCCGAGTCCGATCACACCGACGTGTACCCCCTCGATTTGCGGCACCCCGGCTAGGGTGAAACCGACCCCCCAGGCGAGTCCCACCCACAGCCCGAGGAGCGTTCCGCGAGCGCGAAGTCGCGGCCAGTGAAGCGCCAGCAAGAAGGCCGGCACGCACTGCACCAACAATTCCAACTTCAATTCGATCAGGCGCCACAGCGTGATCTCCTCGAAGAGCGCCAGCGGGATCATCGCCAACAAGAAGACCGCGGCCGCCTGCTTCCCCCAGCGCGTGGTTCGCTCCGCCGCACTCGCCCCCCCCAAGAGATCGCGGGCCAGCAGGGACCCGAGCGAAAGCAGGCAGGAGTCCGCCGTTGACATGATCGCGGCCAGTGCGGCGAGAAAGACGAGCACCGCCAGCAATGATTCGAGGGTCCCCGCCTGGCCCCATCGAACCAGCATCTCGGGCATCACCTCGTCGGACCGGACCCCCGCAAGCGAGTCGACCTGGCCGATGGCGGCGATTCCGATCAGGGTCACGATGAGGGTCGTCGCCAGCGGCATGAAACTCATCAGTGCCAGCGATCGCCGCAGCGCACGCGCGTCGCGGGCGGCGTAGATGCGCTGGATCGCCTGGGGATAGACCACACTCGCCAGCCCGAGGAGCACGATCGTGCTGAACCAGTTGACGTTGGTGTGTGCTGCCGGGACCGCCACCGCCGCGGGCCGTACCGCGGCCACCGATTCGGTAATCCCAGCGAGCCCCCCCGCCTCGTCGAGGATCCAGCCCAGGAGCGCCGCCAGGCCCAGGACCATCAGGACACCCTGGGCGGCGTCCGTCCAGGCCACGGCACGCATGCCTCCGCGGGTTTCGTAGAAAAGGATCAGCGCGGCGAGGCCAACGACGCCCACCCAGAATGGAATGGCCCCGCCGGTGATGTGGCTGGTGACGAGGCCCATCGCCTTCAACTGCGCCAGCAGGAAGTTGAGCAGGGCGACCGACATCAGGGCGCCCACCGATAGCCGCAGGGCGCGCGCCCCGGGTTGACCTTCGAAACGATCCCGGATCCAGTCTCCCGGGGTGATGTAGCCGCCGCGTCGCGCGGCGGGTCGAAGTTTCGGAACCAGCGCGTGGAAGACCACCACAATCGACATCATGAAGCCCGTGGCCATGATGAAGGCGAAACCGCTCTGATAAGCGCGCCCGGGGTAGCCCAGCAGGGAGTTGCCGCTGTACGCCGTGGCGTAGAGCGTCAGGAAGAGCACGAAGGCGCCGAGGTCGCGGCCAGCGAGAAAGTGATCCGCGGGTGATGCATCCCGCCGTGCGCGGCGGGCGATCTCGGCCACTGCGATCAAGACGACGGCGTAGAGGATCAGCGCCACCGTTCCCACGCTTCCGAAATCCAGCCCGCCGGTTTCGCTGCCGGGAGTCACGACGGCGGATCCTCGTCCGAAAACTCGGTGAGCCCCCACGCCCACGCGTTGAGGAGCGCGACCGCGATATAACAGCCCAGCGCGACCGCAACCCAGTCGGGTAGGCCCAGGAAGAGCACCAGCGGTGCGTCGGATTCGCGATACCACGGAACCGATGCGACGTAGAGCAGGCCGATCACGAGGAGCAGTCCCCGGCGCAGCCGACCGCGCAGCGTCCGGGGGGACCGCCGCGATGAGTCATCCCCGGCTCGGCCAGCTCTGCGCGACTCGAAGATCTGGGAGCCCGACATCTCGCTGCTACCTTAGACCCGCGGGCTCCCCTTCGCAGCCCAGGGAGAACGCGTTTGGCCGAACCCGCCTCCGCTGCGTCCGGCACTCCCGAGCCGGGAGCCGCCCTGCTTCCGCTGGTGATCCGTGGAATTCTTGGCGGCGTGCTGATGGGGCTTGCCAACCTCGTCCCGGGAATCAGCGGCGGCACCATGCTGCTGGCTGCGGGCGTCTATCCCGGCTTCATCGACGGCATCGCCGAGGTCAGCACACTGCGCTTTCGCCGGCGCTCGATCGCACTCCTCGCGGCGATCATCGGCAGCGCGGGTCTCGCGATCCTGTTGCTGGCGGGCGTCGTGCGCGAAGGAGTGATCCTCCACCGCTGGCTGATGTACAGCGCCTTCATCGGGCTCACCCTCGGCGGGATTCCGCTGATCTGGCGGCTGGCGCGCCCGGCGACCCCCGGCCTCTGGGGAGCCGCTGCGGTGGCTCTCTGCGTGATGATCGCCATGGCGAGCGGCAGCGCGGACAGTGGTGGCAGCGGGACGAGCACGGCGCTGCTCTTTGTCTCGGGCCTCGCGGGCGCTTCGGCGATGATTCTGCCCGGGGTGAGTGGCGGCTACCTGCTGCTGCTGTTGGGGCAGTACGAGACGATCCTCGGGGGCATCGACCAACTTAAACAGGGGCTCGTCGGAGGCGGCGGCGTCGACGCCCTCTCGGCAGCGATCGGTGTCGTGCTTCCGGTGGGCCTCGGCGTGGTGGTCGGGGTCGTCGGGGTGAGCAACGCCCTGCGCTGGCTCCTCCGGCGTTACCAGAAGGCGACCCTTGGCGCGCTCCTCGGCTTGCTGGTCGGGGCCGTGGTCGGCTTGTGGCCGTTTCAGGAACCGCGTGCTCCCCTGCCCGGGGAAATCTTCGAGGGTCAGGTTCTAACCGCCAGCGAGATCGAAGCGATCGATCCCGAGGATTGGCCGCTGCGACGCTTTACGCCCACGCCCGGCGAGGTCGGCCTGGCACTGCTGCTGGTCGGGGGTGGCTTCGGGGCCACGCTCTTGATCGCGCGTGTGGGGGACTCGCCCGCTCGCCTCGAGGACTAGCGTACTGCGAAGGCCTCGCCCCGATCGAGCCACCGCCAGACGCTGTCAGCGGCGCGGCTTCGCGCGGGCGCGCGATTTTCGCGGCTTCGGGTCGAGGCCCGCAACGTGATCGCGCAGCTGCGCCAACTCCGCGGGGTCCAGTCGGCGTGCGCGCCCGACGGGCAGGCGTCCAAGACGAAGGGGGCCCAGCGAAACCCGCACCAGGCGTTTGACCGGATGGCCGAGGATTTCGAGTGAGCGCCTGATCTGCCGTTTGCGACCCTCGCGCAGCACCAGCCGGAAGCGAGTGGTGTTGCTCTCGGGGTCGTAGCGGCGGTCGCGCACTTCGGCGGGGGCGGTGAATTGCCTCTCGATGCGGATCCCGGATTCGAGACGCAAGATCGCTTCGGGCGACACCTCGCCGCGCGCGGTCACGCGATACTCGCGGGGACTCTCGTGGGACGGGTGCAGCAGGCGATGGGTCAACTCGCCGTCGTTCGTGAGCAGTACCAGACCGGAGGTTTCGCGGTCCAGGCGACCCACCGGGAACAGCCTCGGACCGTCCCGCGGCAGCAGATCCATGACCGTCGGCCGTCCCTCGGGGTCGCGCAGCGTGGTCAGAGCGCCTCGCGGTTTGTGGGCGACCCAATAGTCGAGCGCGTCGAGTTCAAGCGCCTCGCCGTCGATCTCGATGCGGTCACAGGACGGGTCTGCCGAAGCGCCGAGTTCGACCACCCGGCCGTTCACTGAAACGCGCCCGTTGCGGATCCACTCCTCGGAACCTCGCCGCGAAGCGATACCGGCTGCGGCGAGGATCTTCTGGAGACGCTGCGGACCTCCTCCCACGAAGCGGGTAGCGCCCCCGGTTTTCGCGCGCGCGCTACGGGCCGGCCGCTTCACTCGTCTGCTTCGGGTTTCGATCCCGACCCCTCGCCGTCCGCCGCGCCCGGGTCTGCGGATGCGTCGACATCCGGTGCTGCAGTCCCGGCCGCCCCGGCTGCCGGCCCCTCCCCCCCCGATTCGGCGTGGTCCTCCGCCTCGGCCAGCCGCTGCTCGCGCGCCAGTTCTTCGAGTTCGCGGAGTCGCGGAAGATCCTTCGCCGACCCCAACCCGAACACTTCGAGAAAGCGCTTCGTCGTGGCGTAGAGCATCGGTCGCCCGGGGACATCGCGGTGCCCCGCCATCCGCACCAGACGGCGCTCGAGCAGCGTCTTCAATACCGGTCCGGCCTCGACGCCGCGTACGTCCTCGATTTCGGCGCGCGTAACCGGCTGCTTGTACGCCACGATCGAAAGCGTTTCGAGGGCCGCCTGGGAGAGCCGCAGGGGCCGCAGTCTTCGGAGTTGCTGGAGAACGCCCGAGAACTCCGCGCGCGTCCGGATCTGGAAGCCGCCCGCGACTTCCCAGATCTCGAAGGCCCGATCTTCCTTGCTGTAGCTCTCGTTGAGCCCTGTCACCAGATCTCGCGCCAGCCCGGCACTGCAATCGGGCACCAGATCCGCAAGGCGCTCCGCGGAGATCGGCTCGGGCGCGGCGAGAACCAGCGCTTCAACGATTCGGCTCTGCTCGTTTCGCTCCATCGGGCCCCCTACATCGCATCCGAAACGAGCGATTGCCAGTCATTGCATTCGCCCCGGCGTACGCGGATCGGACCCTCGGGGCTACCCGTGTCACCAATGCCCTGGAACACGGTACAGGCCGAGACTTTCACCAGTTCGAGAATCGCCAGAAAAGTTGCAACCAGAATGCTTCGGGACGGGATCGCACCGTCTTCCGTCCGGAAGATCTGCATGAACTCGATGTTGTCGCGTTCCGACAGTTGCTGCATCACGATCTGCATGCGCTCGTAGACGGTGACCACTTCGACCTCGATCTCGTGCACAGCGGGTCCCGTCTGCCGGTCCAACACGCTCTTGAAGGCCTGGATCAGGTCGAAGACGCCGACTTCGATCTCGCGTTCGGCGCCCCGAGGGCGCTCCGGGCCCGCGCCGGTCGCAGCGTAGACATCGCGGCCCAGGCGCCGACGTTTCGCAAGGCTTTCGGCCGCCTCCTTGAAGCGCTGATACTCGAGCAGTCGAGCGACCAGTTCGGCCCGCGGGTCGAAGTCTTCGTCCTCCTCGTCGCCCTCGGGCGGGAGCAGCATGCGCGACTTGATCAGCGCGAGGGTCGCGGCCATCACCAGGAACTCGCCCGCAAGGTCCAGATCGAGGGCTTGCATCATCTCGAGATACTCGAGGTACTGCGCGCCGATCGCGGCAATCGGGATGTCGGCGATCTCGACGTCGTTCTGGCGGATCAGGTGCAGAAGAAGATCGAGAGGTCCCTCGAAGACCGCCAATTTTACCGCGTAAGCGGGCACGCCCGGCGAGCCAGTCGACTCCGCGAGGCTCGATTCTGCCCTCTGCTCCGCCAGGTCGACCACGCTTCCCCCGGTTTCGCCGCCAGGCAAGCGCCGCGACGACCGCCGTGGAGCATCGCCCGGCTCTACGCTGCCTGCAAGCGCCCGGGGCCGTCTACCCCTGCCCGCTCTTCGGTTTACGCGGGCGCCGGGCCTTCTTGGAGGCGGCGTGCAGCGCAATCTCGGAAGCCAGGGCGAGCGCTTCTTCACGGTTCGCGACCGCTCCGTCGAGAAACGCGCCGCGAATGCGGGTCAGCGCCCGACCCACAGCGGGCCCCTCGAGCCCGAGCGCCAGCAGATCCGAACCGCTCAGCGGAGAACGGCGTCGGCGGTCTTCGCCCGCCCAGCGCTCGATGCGCCGGCGCAGCGAACGAGCCGATGCCGAGGCGTGGAGCGCGAGCAGCGAGTCTTCATCGAGGTCCTCGAGAATGGCATCCACGGCGCCACGGCCCCGGGCCCGCTCCAATGCCCGCAAGTCCCGGGCGCGCCGCCGAGGGAACGCCGCAATGCGCACGGCGGCTTCACCCCGCACGCCGAGGCGCTCGAGGGCCCGCCGACGGATCGGCGCCTCCTCCTCTGCCAGCCAGACACAGAGCCCGGAAATCAGCGGTCGCGCGCTCGAGTGGCGCCAGGGCGAGGTCTCGATTGATCGCCCCAGCCGCCGGAGCGCGGGGCCCGCCTCGCGCGAGAGCCCGAGCCCCGGTTCGATGACCGCCAGGGCATGCCAGCGGGAGAGGTTCCGGAGGGTCTCGATGGGGGCCGCGCCCAGTGCCGCGTCGGCAAAGAGTCGATCGAACTCGCGGCGTAGGCGATCCCCGCTGATCGCACCAAAGGCGCCGTCCCGCAGCGCCGCGCGCAGTTGACTGCGCTCGGCCCGTCCGAGCTGGAAGCCCAGGCGCGATGCAAGGCGCGCTGCGCGCAGGATTCTCGTCGCATCGTCGTGAAAACTTCTTGGATGCAGGGTGCGGAGTCGGCCCGCTTCCAGATCGGCAAGCGCCTCCCGCACGCCCGCTACCGAGACCCGCTTTCCGCGCGAGGCCCGCTTTAGCTCGAGGGTGAGTGTGTTCACGCTGAAGTCGCGGCGAGCGCGATCGACTTCGAGGCTCGCCGCTTCGACGCGCGGCAGCGCGCCAGGCCCCGAATAGGTCTCGCTGCGCGTCGTCGCGAGATCGAGCGAGCCCCCGCCGGCCTCGATGTGGACGGTTCCAAAGCGGGCATGCGAAGTGATCCGGGCACCCTGGCGAAAGGCCCTCCGCGCCAATTTTTCGGCGACGTCGATCTCCAACCCCTCCACGACCAGATCGATGTCGCGCAGCGGGCGCTCGAGGAGCAGATCGCGCACGGGCCCCCCGACGAGGTGCACCGCGAAGCGTTCGCCCGCTGCTTCAAGGAGGGTCTCGAGCAAGCCGACGGAGTGGTGCGGCACGCCCCGCAGCACGCTCTCCAGGCTAAAGGCCGTCTTCATGCCGAAGGGCCTCGCCGGGGTCGCCGACCACGCGGGTGCCGTTGTTCCACCGTCTCCCGCAAGCGTACGCGGTCGACGTGGGTGTAGATCTGCGTCGTGCTGAGGTCCGCGTGTCCGAGCATCGACTGGATCGAACGCAGGTCGGCTCCCCCCTCGAGCAAGTCAGTGGCGAAGGCGTGGCGCAGAACATGGGGCGAAACGCGATCACTGGGGATGCCCGCGCAGAGCGCCAGCTTCCGCAGGCGCCCGAAGAAATTCTGACGCGTCATCCCGCGGCCGCGCCGGGTGAGAAACACCGTGAAACACGGCTCGGCGTGTTTGCCCAGGAACTTCGGGCGCACTTCTTCCAGGTAGTGGCGCAGCGTTTCCACGGCCGATTCGGCAAGCGGAACAAGACGCTCCTTGCCGCCCTTCCCGGTCACCCGCAGACAGCCCCCCCGCAGGTCCACATCCGAAAGTGGCAGCGTCACCAACTCCGACACCCGCAGGCCCGCGGCGTAGAGCACCTCGAGCATCGCGCGGTCGCGCTGCCCGAGCAGCGTGGTCGGGTCGCTGGCCTCGATCAGTGCCCTGGTTTCGTCGGGATGCAGGATCTTCGGGAGAATTCGCGGAAGCCGCAGGGGGACCCCGGCCACCAGGACGTCGCCGGAGACGATGCCCTCGCCGGCGCCGTATTCGAGGAGTCGGCGCACCGCAACCAGTGTCCGCGCACGGCTACGGGCCGCCAACCCCGCTCGCTCGAGATCATCCGCGAAGCTCGACACGTGTCCGGCGCCAAGGCGCGACCAGCGCGTGACGCCGACGGCGGCGAGAAACCTGAGAAAGCGCGTGAGGTCACGGCCGTAGGCTTCGAGGGTGTTCGCGGCCAGTCCGCGGTCGAGTGCTTCCCGGCCGAGAAACGCATCGACCAGCGACTGCAGGTCCTCAGCCCGGCTCACGCCCCTGCGTCTCCACGCGCGGCCGCAAGGAGGTCCTTCTGCAACTGCAGTAGCAGCTCCTCGTCGTAGATCTTCTCCGCGTCGGCGGTCTTCAGGTAGAAGGTGTCGGTGACCTGGTCGAGCACCGTCGACGCCTTCGAGATGTAGATCTCGAGATCGTGGCGCGCAAAGACCTCGGTGAGCGAGTGAAGCAGCCCGCTGCGATCATCCGCCACCACGTCGGCAATGGTATAGAAGTCGGATTCGCTATTCGAAACCGAAACCGTCGGCTCCTGACGGGACGGCAGTCGCGGAATCCCCCGACGCCGACGCCGCTGCGTGAGCAATGCTTCGACGGTCTTCTCGCCCGCGAGAACCGCGGCCAGGTTCTCGCGCAGGCTCTGCCGCCAGATTTCCCGCTCCTCGGCGCCGCCCTCGGGGTTCGAGATCCGGTAGACCTCGAGGGCCAACCCAGAACGCCCGGTGTAAACGTGCGAACCCAGGATGTTCGTACCCAGCGCCGTCAGGGTCCCGGCCACGCGTGAGTGAAGCCCGTGAACATCCAGGGTGCAGAGGATGAATTCGGTAAAATCGCCGCGCATCTCGCGGAAGGCCGTGGCGACACCGCTCTCGGTGTCGTACGCGAAGACGACCTGGGCGTGCCGTGCAATCTGCGGCGGTGTGTGGCTGATGAAATAGCGCCTCGGCATATCCGAAAAGAAGGCTTCACTCTGCAGGTCGTCGAAGCCGAGCCCTCGCAACTCTGCGCGAGCGGCGTCCCGGCGGATCTCGACTCTTTCCTCGATCAGTTCGGCTGCACGCTTTCGACTGCCGGCACCGACCTCGAGAAATTCCGATGTTCGCTCGAAGAGTTCGCGCAGGAGCAGGCGCTTCCACTCGCCCCAGGCGTCGGTGGAAGACGCCCGAATGTCCGCGAACGTGAGGAGATAGAGGTTTCGCAGGTTCTTCCGATCCCCGCAGATCTGTGCGAAATCGAAAATCAAACCGGGATCCGACAGATCGCGTCGCTGGGCCAGGTGCGACATCAGCAGGTGGTGCTTCACCAGGAAGAGGACCCGGTCACTGCGCTCCTGACTCAGTCCGAGGCGCTCGAGACAGACCTTCGCCCTCTCGGTACCGACGTTCGAGTGGTCGCCGCCAAAGCCCTTTCCGATGTCGTGGAGCAGGCAACCGAGGAAGAGGACCGGCCGGTCATCGACCTCCTGGATCAGCCGACTCATGTCGGGCAGATCCTGATCGTATTTCCCGCGCCACAGGCGGCGGAGTTCTTCGACCAGGAAGATCGAGTGCACGTCGACGGTGTAGGTATGGTAGATCACGTGCTGCCAGCGACAGACGATGTGCTCCCACTCGGGCAGGAGCGCCGCGAGCACCCCGATCTCGTTCATCTGCATGAGGGTTCTCATGACCCGCTGCTCGGCGTTGAGAATTGCCAGAAAGGATTCTCGCATCTCGGGGGCACGGCGAACGGACTCGTCGATCAGGTGAAGGTTCTCTCCCACCAGCCGACTCGCCATCCTCGAGAGCGGAACTCCGTAGGACTGGGCCACCTCGAAGGCGCGCAACAACCGCACGGGATCGCGACGCAGGTGGGCTGCGTGGGGGATCTCCAGGTGCTCGTCGGTCACACGAAAACCGTGCTCCACCTCGCGCAGGTGTACGTCGCGATCGCGACCGAGCGCCCGCGCGCGACATTGTTCGAGGACGAGTTCTGCCACGGTCCGGATGGTTCGGGCTGCGCGGTAATAGTCGCGCATGAATCTCTCGACTCCGAGTTCGTCGGCCTCCCCCTCAGTGGTCGCGTCTTCGTAGCCCATCTTCGCGGCGACCTTCTCCTGCAACTCGAAGCTCATCTGGTCGGTGCGTCGATCGGTGATCCAATGGAGATGGTTGCGCACGCTCCAGAGGAACTCGAGCGCCGCCTGCAGCTCCTGCATTTCCGTATGGGTAAGCAGCCCGAAATGAAGCAGGTCCTCGGCATCGCGCGACGAGGGCTGGATCCCCCGCATGATCCAGTAGGCCGTGTGGTAGTCGCGCAAGCCCCCGGCGCTCTCCTTCACGTTGGGCTGGAGTAGGAAGAGCGTTTCCCCCATCTTCTCGTGGCGCTCGCGGTACGCCCGCTCCTGCTCCTCGATGAAGGTCTTCTCATCGGGGATGAAGTTCCGGCGAACGGCGTCGGCAAAATCCTGGAAGAACACGCCATCGCCGCAGAGAAAGCGTGCGGTGAGAACCGCCGTTCGCACCGTAAAATCCCGCTGCCCCAGTTCGATGGTTTCGGCGATGGTGCGGGTGGCGCAGCCGACCTTGAGGCCGGCGTCCCACATCCAATACTGCAGGCGCTCTGCGATGGAAACGACGTAGGGGGTAGGCCCCTTTTCGTAGAGCACGAGGATGTCGACGTCCGAGTGGATCGACATCTCGCGGCGGGCGTATCCGCCCACGGCGATCAGGCACAGCCCCGGCTCGAGGTCGCGCCGCATGGCGAGCAGGTGTTCTTCGGCAAGCGCAAAGAGCCGCCTTACCATGCGATCGATCAAATCGGAGTTGGCCTCGTTGACCTCGCGACCAGTAGCCCCTTGCAAATGGCGCTCTACGAGGTGCTTGCGCAGGTCTCCCAGGTAGGCGCGAACCCGTCCGGCGACCTCCCGGTCGAGTTCGGGAACCGGCCGCGCAAGCCACGGACCGATCCCGTCGAGGTGCGCTTCGATGGAGGGCATGCCGCTCATGGCGCCCGCTTCGCCGACAACTGCTCTGCGCTCCGGCGGTAGTGCTCGAGGCCCCCTGCGATGCCGGCGGCCAACGCGTCGAGGAAGGCGTCGTCGTTGAGAAGCCTGGCATCGCTGGGATTGGTCAAGAAACCGCTCTCGACCAGGATTGCGGGCATGCTCGAGAGGAAGAGCACGTAGAACGGCCCGGTTTTGACACCCAGATCCGGTGGTCCGCCGCGTTTCCGGCCGAGGGAAGCCAGCACGGAGTCGTGTACTGCCGCCGCAAGTTCGGCGGAGTGCACCGAGGCCTCGGCCACTCGAAAGCGCGCGAGCGTGCGCTGCAGGGTGTCCACTTCACTTCGGGGGATACCGTTTTCCCGGGCGGCGACTTCGGTGCTGTGGCGATGGTCCTTTTCGTCGAGATAGTAGATCTCGAGGCCGCGCGTCTTGCGCCGGGGCGAGGCGTTCGCATGCAACGAGATGAACAGATCGCCGCCAGCCGCTTCTGCGATCGCGGTCCGTTCCTCGAGGTCGAGACTGCGGTCCGTGGTGCGGGTGGCCACCACCCGAAACCCTCGCTGCAGGAGGATCCGCTCCAGTTTTCGCGCCAGCCGGAGATTGACGTCCTTCTCGCGCAAGCCCTTGTGCCCGATGGCCCCGGGGTCGCGGCCTCCGTGTCCCGGATCGAGAATCACCGTCCGGATCGGTTTCGCGGCGACGCCGAGCCGATCGGTGGAGCGCGAGGATGTCGACCACTCCAGGGTTTCCGGATCCCGGCGATCACCGTAGACATCGATCACCACGCGGTCCGGTCCGCGGAGCTGAAGCACCCGGTAGCGGTCGATTCGCTCGAGGTCGAGAACGACTCGAGCGCGCCGCTTCGTGTTCTGACCGAGGCGCACGCGTTGCAGCAGCCCATCGTTCACATCGACGCCGGCGAGCCAGCGGCGCCCCACCCAGATCCCGTCGAGATCCAGGTAGAGGCGCTCGGATTGCCCCGCGGCGGCCGCGAGCCTCTGCACGTCGCCTGCCTCGGCGGGCTCGGTCAACTCGATGACCACGCGGGTGTAGTCGGGGTGCGACCAGGTCCGCACGTCGGCCACATCGCCGAGGCCCGGCGGCCGCTCCGCCCCGAGAAGCGCCGGGAGCAGGCTCACCAACAAGAGGAGCCTCATCCGCTGATTCGCGCCGCCTGTACCGCGCCTCACGGGGCTTGCCCGTCTTTCACGCGCTTCGAAAGTCGCGCCAGAAGCGCCAGCGCGTCGAAGGGGGTTACGCGCTCGGCGTCGAGGCCACGCAACTCTTCGAGTGTCGCCGCCTCCGCGGCGCTGCGCCGCGGCGCTGCGCTGTCGGAATGCAGCGGCAGGAGTCCCTGGGTTGCTACGCCCGGCGCGTCTTTCAGTTCTACGCCGCGTGCGGACTCGAGTTGGCCCAGGATTTCGAAGGCACGCTCGACGACCGCCTCCGGAAGTCCGGCGAGTCGCGCCACCTGCACCCCGTAGGAGCGGCTTGCCCCGCCGGGGACGAGTTTTCTCAGGAACACCACGTCGTTGCCCCATTCGCGGGCTTCGAAGTGCAGGTTTCGCACCTTCGACTTCGCCTCGGCCAGCTCCGTGAGTTCGTGGTAGTGCGTGGCGAAGAGCGTGCGTGGGCACAGGCCCTCCGTATCGTGCAGGTACTCGATCACGGACCAGGCGATAGCGAGGCCGTCGTAGGTGCTCGTTCCCCGGCCGATCTCGTCGAGGATCACCAGGCTCGCACTCGATGCCTGCTCCAGGATCTGTGCGGTTTCGCGCATCTCGACCATGAAGGTCGATTCGCCCCGGGCCAGCCGGTCGGACGCACCCACGCGGGTGAAGATCCGATCCACGACCCCGATTCGTGCCCGTTCCGCCGGGACCCACGACCCCATCTGCGCCAGGAGCGTGATCAACCCGACCTGCCGCAGGTACGTGCTCTTGCCCGACATGTTGGGCCCGGTGAGGATCCACATGGGGGCCGAGGCCGGATCCAAATTGCAGTCGTTGGGAACGAAGTCGTCCTGTCCCCGGCTCCGCAGCAGGGCCTCGACCACGGGGTGCCGCCCGGCTTCGATCTCGAGAACGGCCCCGGTTTCGACTTCGGGGCGAGTCCAGGCTTCTTCCCGGGCGACCGTCGCCAGGCCGAGGGTGGCATCCAGGTCGGCCAGCCGGTCGGCCAGCATGCGAACCGGCGCGGCGGCGGCCACCACCTCGTTGCGAAGCCCGTCCAGGATCTCGCGCTCCAGCGCCGCGGCGCGTTCCTGTGCTCCCATCACATCCGATTCGATTTCGCGAAGACCCGGTGTCGTGTAGCGCTCTACGCTCGCGAGTGTCTGCTTCCGCTCGTAGTCATCGGGGATCTTCGCGAGATGCGCCTTTGCGACCTCGAGGGAATATCCATGGACGGGGTGGAAGCGCGCCTTGAGGGTGGGGATCCCGGTTCGCTCGCGTTCCCGGGCTTCGAGCCCCGCAATCCAGTCCCGGCCCTTCGAGGCGCTCTTGCGGAGCACATCGAGTTCGCTTCGGAAGCCCTCGCGGATGTATCCCGTCGTGCCCGCCCCCCGCGAACCCCTCGGCAGTTCCGGCGGGTTGTCCACCAACGCGGCCTCGAGCCTCGCTGTGAGGGCGCCCTCGGGCTCTGGGAGCGGCAGCGCCTTCGGCAGGGGAACGGCGCCGGTGAGCCACTCGCCGCTGGTGTCCTCCCCCGCGGCGGCTGAGAGTTCGCCGCACACCCCCGGTACCGAGGCCAGCGAAGCGCGGAGCGCGACCAGATCCCGCGGTGTGGCTGCGGGTCGCACCGCCCGCGCCAACAGCCGCTCGAGATCTCGGACCGGCGCCAGCGCCGCCGCCAACCGCTGCCGCCGTCGATCGCGCTCGGCCAGGAATGCCACGGCGTCCTGTCGTTCCCGAATCGCCTCCGGCAGTAGGAGCGGATAGCGGAGCCACCGAGCGATTCGCCGCCCGCCCGGCGGGGTGACCGCACGGTCGAGACATTCGATCAGCGTGTGGCGTCGGCTGCCATCTTCCTGGTTCGCAAAGAGTTCGAGATGGGTGCGCGTTGCCGTATCAACAACCATCGTCTCGGTCAGGGCGTAGGATCGAAAGCGCGGGGCATGACGCAGCCAGGCCGGTTGATTCTTTTCGAGATAGGCGAGGATCGCCGCCGCGGCCCGCATTTCGGTCCCCGCTGCCTCGCGATCGAAACCATCGGGGCAGACCCGGGCCGTTCGGGGCTCGAAACTCTGCTCCGGAACCTCGGTCCACGCGGTCTCCGGGAGGCTCTCACGCACCAGCGCCTCGAGTCGTTCGCGCTGGCTCGGGGCCGCAAGAATTTCGCGAGGCTGGATTCGCTCGATCTCCTCCAGCAACAGCGTCCCGGCCTCGGCCCCGCCGTGCGTGCCCCGGAAATCGCCGGTCGAGGCATCGAGAGCGGCGAGGCCAAAGCCCCCTTCTGCGTCGATCAGCAGTGCCACGAGAGAGACTTCGGTGCGCGAGTCGATGCCCTGCGGATCACCCACCAGTCCCGGTGTGATGACTTCGACCACCTCGCGCCGCATGAGCTTGCTCGCCCCGCCCGAACTCGGCGCTTCGACTTGTTCGCAGATCGCCACCCGGTGTCCCAGTTCGCCGAGTCGCTTCACGTAGGCGTCCGCACTGTGGACCGGCACGCCGCACATCGCGACCGGATCGATCTTGCCCTTGTCCCGGGTCGTGAGTGTGATCTCGAGCAGCGGAGCCGCCTTCCGAGCATCCTCCAGGAAGAGTTCGTAGAAATCGCCCATCCGGTAGAAGAGAAACGAATTCGGATGTTTGGCCTTGATTTCGAGGTACTGCTTCATCATCGGCGTCTCGAGCGCCGAGGTCGCTTTCGGCGTCACGCTTGCCCCCCGCCGGGCGCCGTCGGGCGCGCGCATTCCATCGCGGAGAGCAGCTCGCCGAACTCCTTGAGGGCCTCTTCATCGCGGTCTTTGGCGATCAGGAGCCGGCCGATCTCAACCCGCGTCCGCCAGTCGCGGGGGCTGCGGTCTAGGATCCGGCGAAGCTCCGCCAGCGCCGCATCGAGTTCGCCGCGACCGACCAGGACGTTGGCCAGCTGGCGCCGTGCCGCTGCGTCGGCCGGTTCGGCTTCGAGGCGCAGCCGGACCAGGCGCTCGAATGCTTGGGTACGGGATCCGAAGCTGGCGGCCAACTCCGTCCACGCGGTTTCGCAAAGGGGCCCCCCGGCGAACGCGACCTTGCGCCAGCGCTTTTGCGCGGAACGGGTTCGCCCGGCCTCGCTCTCGAGGCCGGCCAGCAGGAGACCGGCCTCCGCGTCAGCGGGAGCCTTTCGCAGCGCGGTCTTCAGCAGCGCTCGGGCGTGGCTGTCTTCTCCGTCTTCGAGGAGCCCGCGGGCTTCTCCGACCAGCAGCGCGGCCAGGCCTTCGGGATCGCGCTGGCCGTCCAGCTTTTCCAGCTGCCGGTGTGCTTCGCGGGCTCGCTCCCAGCCGCCTTGCCCGGGACACAGCCTTACCAGGGCCGCGAGTGATTCCCGCCGCCGTCGCCTGCCGGCGAGCAGATCTTCATGCGCCGCGATGGCCCGGGGAAAGAAACCGCCGCTCTCGAAGTCCGCAGCGAGTTCCGAGAGCGCGGCTTCGCGCTCCGCTTGGGGGAGGTCGTCCCGGAGCAGCCCGTTCTGGTGTAAGCGGATGGCTCGGCCGATCTCCCCGCGGCGCCGGTACAGACTCCCCAGGATCCGATAGGCACTCGGATCACTCGAGTCGCTCTCCACCCAGCGTGTGAGCGCGGCTTCGGCACCCGCCTCGTTCCCGTCGACCAGGGCGGCGACGGCTGCCTCCAGCGCCGCTGTTCGCGCCGCCTCGGTGGGGCGCCCCCGACGGAGGTCCCGGCTTTTCCACCACGCCGCCATGATGCCTAGCGCTCGCTTCCGGGTTGGTTCTCCCCGGCGTCGGCAGACAGCGGAAGGTTGCGCAGCTGGTGGACTTCCGCCTCGAGGGCGGCGAGTTCGCGACGGTATCGCCGGCGCGTAAGCCGGCCCCGAGCGAGCGGAAGGCAGAGCGCCCCGGCCGCCACCAGACTCCCGGCGGCGAATGCCCCCGCGAGTGCGACCCAGACCTGGATGCCTTCGGCTCGGTAGAAGAACCCGTCGACATCGATTGCAGTCTGATTCCGGGCTGCGAGGGTCCACCCCGCTACCAACAGCCCCGCAAAGAGTCCGATTGCGATTACACGGCGCACCCAGGTCATGCGTCCTCCCCCCCCTTTCGGACCGGTTGTTTCCCGCGCGGATCGGCGGTTTTTCGCGTTACGCCGGGCCGTCTCCATCGTCGGCAACCGCGCTGGCCGGGCCGCCGTCCACCATCTCCTTCAGTTCCTTCCCCACCTTGAAAAACGGGGTCCGTTTCGCACTGATGTGCACCGGCTCGCCGGTCTTCGGGTTGCGGCCCTCACGGGCCTCGCGAAGCTTGACCTGAAAGCTGCCGAACCCGCGAATCTCGATGCGATCGCCGCGACGGAGCGCGTCGACCATCGAATCGAAGATCGTGTTGACCACGACCTCGGTGTCCCGCTTCGAGATGTGCGGGGTTAGCCGAGCGACTTCCTCGATCAATCCGCTCTTTGTCATGATTTCCTCCAGTCCGAAATCCCGGGGGCTCTGGGTGCCACCCCCTCGCTGTTCAAGGCCGCGGACGCTGCCGTCAGCGCGCGGTTCGGGGCGATCCCTATGCCTCCTCGGAACTCGAATCTTCTGTCGGTTTGGAGCCCGGCCCGGATGCCTCGTCCCCCGTGTCGGGGCTTTCCTCGGCGGCAGCCGGTTCAGCCGGTGTCGTTTCGGCGGCTTTTTCCGCGGCGTCGGCGCTGGCCGCCTGCCCGAGTTTTTCCGCCAGCAGGTCGCCGAGGGTCGTGGTCTGGGTCGAGGCTTGCTCCGCCGCCAACTTCTTCAGCGCGGCCCGCTCGGCCTTGTCCCCGACGGCCCGAATCGAAAGGGAGATCTTCTGCTCGGCCGGGTCCACCTTGATCACCAGGCTGGTGACTTCCTGGCCTTCGTTGAAGTGCTCCTGGGGCTTCTCGATCTTTTCGGCGGCGAGTTCAGAGCTGTAGACCAGCCCCTCGATGCCATCCTCGAGGCGCACAAAGACCCCGAAGTCCGTGACGCTGGTAATCGGACCGACGATCTCGCTGCCCACCGGGTACTTCTTCTGGATCCCGTCCCACGGGTTCGGAAGCAGCTGCTTGATGCCAAGCGAGAACTTCTCGTTCTCCCGGTCGACCTTCAGCACCACGGCTTCGACGATGTCGCCCTTGGTGAACTGCTCGCTGGGGTGCTTCACCGCATCGGTCCAGGAGAGGTCCGACACGTGCACCAGGCCGTCGATGCCCTCTTCGAGCCCCACGAAGACACCGAATTTTGTGATGTTCCGAATTTCGCCGCTCACCTTCGAGCCGATCGGGTACTTGCTCTCGATCACGGTCCAGGGGTTTTCCTCGATCTGCTTCATGCCGAGGGAGATCTTGCGGTTGGTCTCGTCGACATCGAGAACGATCGACTCGACCGTGTCTCCGACCGACACCACCTTCGATGGGTGCTTCACCCTCTTGGTCCAGGACATCTCCGAGACGTGGACCAGGCCCTCGATGCCGGGCTCGAGTTCGACGAATGCTCCGTAGTCGGTCAGCGAGACCACGGTTCCACCGAGCCGCTTCCCCATCGGGTAGCGAAGCGCCGCGTCGACCCACGGATCCGGCTGGATCTGCTTCAGCCCGAGCGACACACGCTCGCTCTCGGGGTCGAACTTGAGAACCTTGACCTTGATCTCGTCGCCAATCTGGAACAATTCGCTCGGGTGATTGATTCGTCCCCACGACATGTCGGTGATATGGAGCAGGCCATCGATGCCACCGAGGTCGATGAATGCGCCGTAGTCGGTGAGGTTCTTGATCACACCGTCGATGATCTGACCCGTATCGAGGGTTCGCAACGTGTCATCGCGCAGCTTGCGGCGCTCGGTTTCGAGGAGCGCGCGCCGCGAAAGTACGATGTTGCCGCGGCGCTTGTTGAACTTGATGATCTTGAACTCGGCCCGCTGTCCGAGCAGGTTCTCGAGGTTTCGCACCGGGCGCAGGTCGACCTGTGAGCCCGGGAGGAAGGCCTTCACCCCGATGTCGACCGAGAGTCCGCCCTTGACCCGCGAAATGATCGTGCCCTCGACGCTGCGGTCGCCCTCGTAGGCATCTGAGATCCGGTCCCAGATCTTCAGCCGCTCGGCCTTTTCCTTCGAGAGTACGATGCGCCCGTCGTCGCCTTCGACCGTCTCGATGAGCACCTCGACTTTGTCACCGACAGCGATGGTCATGCTGCCGTCTTCTTCCATGAACTCCCAGGCCGCGACCAACCCTTCGGACTTGAAGCCGATGTCGACCTGTACGTAATCGTCGTCGATGGAGAGGATCGTTCCGGCCGCAACCTCCCCCTCCTTCAGGGCCTTCGGACCCTGGCTGAAAAGTTCGGCGAAGCTCGGCTCTGCTGCGGAATTCGATGATTCGGTCATGGACCCTTCTCGTTTTCTCGGTGCGATCACGCCCTGCGGCGTCGGTCGCATTCTCCGGCTGCACCCCGGAGCGGGCGGTTTCAGGCGCCGGCGTTCTCGCCGGACCCCCTTGGTTCGGTGCCGTCGATGATGGCACGGGCCCGGGCCAGGAACCTTTCCTGGTGACCCCTTTCGGAATTAGAAATGGCTTTTGCGAGTTCACCCAGCGCCTCGCTGAAGCGTTCGATCGGAACGGCGAGCGAGGCCTGATTCGCCTCGAGGATCCCGGCCCAGAGTTCAGCATCGCTGCGTGCGATCCGGGTGAAATCCTGGAAGCCGCTCCCCACGAGTTCACGAGCACCCGGGGGCGCCTCCGCGAGGGCGTGAGAGTAGGCGAAGGCGAGGACGTGGGGAAGGTGGCTGATCCACGCGACCTCCACGTCGTGTTGTTCCGGGCTGCGCTGCACGACGCGGCAGCCGAGACTCGCCCAAAATGCGCTCACCGCTGCGACGGCCTCGCCAGCGGTTTCGGGCAGCGGGGTCACCACGCAGCAACGGCCCTCGAAAAGATCGGCGCGGGCGTGGCGCGCGCCCAGCTCATGGCCCCCGGCCATCGGGTGAGCCCCGACGAAGGCGGCGGCCTCCGGCAGGAGCCCCGGGAGAGTGCGACAGGGTTCGCTCTTTACGCTCCCGAGGTCGGTCACCAGGACGCCTGCGGCCAGACGGGGTGCGGCTTCGCCGAGAATCGCAGGCATCGCGGACACCGGCGCCGCCAGCACCACGAGGTCCGCCCCGGTCACCGCCTCGCCAATGCTGCCAATCTGGTCGAGTTTCCCCGAGGCCAGGGCGGCCTCGAGCGGTTCGCGGCTGCGACTCGCGCCGGCAATCTGACCCGCGATCCCGCGTTCGCGGGCCGCGAGGGCGACAGACCCCCCCAGCAACCCGAAACCCAGAATCGCCAGTTTCTCGAAACGCGGGCTCATCTGCCGGCCCCCGTGACCGTGCAGAGCGCCTCGACGAAGCGCCGATTCTCGCGGGCTGTCCCCACACTCACGCGCACGCAATCCGGCAGGCCAAAGCCCGCCATCGGTCGCACGATCACGCCCTCGGCCAGAAGCGGGTCGTAGACATCGACGCCGGCGCGCACCAGCACGAAGTTGGCGTCACTCGGCCACACTTCGAAGCCCTTCGCACGGAGTTCACAGGTCAAGAAGTCTCGCCCCGCGGCATTTTCGCGCAGGGTCATTTCGACGAAGTCGCGGTCATCGAGGGCCGCCAGAGCGGCCACCTCGGCCAGTCGGTTCACGTTGAAAGGGTGCCGCGCGCGCTCGAGGTAGCCCGCCAGTTCGGTGTCGGCCACGCCGAAGCCCACGCGAAGGCCCGCCAGGCCGAAGACCTTCGAGAAGGTTCGCATCACGATGGTTCCCGGACGCCGCGCGACGAAGGCCAGCGCATCGGGGAAATCTTCGCGTGCCGCAAACGGGCCGTAGGCCTCGTCGATGGCGACCACGACGCCCTCCGGCACCCGCTGCATGAAGGCGCCGAAAGCCTCGGCGCCGATGCTGGTTCCGGTGGGGTTATTGGGATTGCACACGAAGACGAGTTTCGTGGCGTCGCTGATGGCGTCGGCCATGGCGTCGAGGTCGTGACACAGCTTCGCATCGAGCGGCACCGGAACCGGGAGCGCTCCCATCCCCCGGGCGACGATCGGGTACATCGCAAACGAGGGCCACGCGAAGACCACCTCATCGCCGGGAGCCAGCAGCACCTTTGCCAGCAACTCGAGGATCTCGTCTGCGCCACAGCCGAAAACCAACTGCGAAGCCTCGACGCCGAGGTCTCCGGCAAGCCGCGCGCGCAGGGCGAAACAGGCCCCGTCGGGATACCGGTGGATCTCATTAGCGGCCCCGCGGATCGCCTCGACCACCTGCTTCGAAGCGCCGTTCGGGTTCTCGTTCGACGCCAGCTTGATCGAATCGGAAATCCCCAGCTCGCGCTCGAGTTCTTCGATTGGCTTCCCGGGCTGGTACGCATCGAGTTCGAGAATGTGCGGATTCACGCGTTCACGCAGCTTCACGAGACGCCGCCCTCCTCGATCCGCGCTCGCGGAAAGGATCCGAGAACCTTCCCCGAGTGGGCGATCTTCCCGGCATCGGCCAGGGCAGCGGCCACTTCGGCCTGATCGACGTGGCCCTCGACATCCACGAAGAAGAGGTACTCCCAGGCCTTTCCCTTGATCGGCCGCGACTGAATCGAACTCAGGTTGACTCCGTGCCGCGAGAAGGGCTCGAGTAGCTGATGCAGGGCGCCCGCCTGGTCCCGGTGGATCGTGAAGACCGCCGCCGTGCGATCGTCGCCGCTGGCGGTCGGCGCCTCCCTCCCGATCACCACGAAGCGGGTCCGGTTGCGCCGCGCGTCCTCGATACCGGCCTCGAGAATGCGAAGACCGTAGACCTCGGCGGCGACCTCACTGCCAATCGCCGCGACACTCGCATCCTCGCTGGCCTTTACGGCGGCTGCCGCGGTGCTCGCGCTCTCCACCTGCGGAATCCCGGGAAGATTCCGCGCCAGCCAGCTCGCACACTGGCCCAGCGGCTGCGGGTGCGAGACGACAGAGGTGATGTCGTTCCGGTTCTTTGCCCGGGACATCAGATTGTGGCGGATTTCGAGCACCACCTCGGCGCAGATCGGCAGATCCGATTCGACGAGTGCATCGAGGCTCGCGGCCACCGCCCCTTCCGCCGCGTTTTCGATCGGCACGATGCCGAAATCTGCCCGGCCGCGTTCGGTCGCTTCGAAGACTTCCGAAATCGTGTGCACGGGCACCAACTCGACGAGGCCGCCAAATTGCCGCAGGGCGGCTTCGTGGCTGAAGGTTCCGAGGGGCCCGAGGAATGCGACGCGCACGACCTGTTCGAGCGAGCGGGTCGCCGAGATCACCTCGCGAAAGACGTGCGGAATGCCAGCGTTCGGAAACGGCCCGGAGTTGGCTTCGATCAGATTCGCGACGAGATCACGTTCGCGACCCGCGACGTAGACCGGGGCGTCTCCCTGCGTCTTCCACGCGCCGACTTCCTGGACGAGCCGTGCGCGTCGATTCAGGGCTTCGAGGAGGTCCTGATCCACCGCATCGATCGCTGTGCGCAGCGCCTCGAGGTCGCGTTCCGAGCGTTGCTTCGGCGCCTCGGAATCGGTCGATTGTCGGGATCGCGGCATGCAGCCTCCGTGCACACGTCGCAACCGCTGGGCGGCAGCCGATAGAGCCGGCTGGGCGGTTGGTCGTTGGCTTGGGCCTGGCCCCGTCGAGAGCGCCGGCCCCGGTGGCATCGCGGACCCGGGAGGGCTCCGCTAACCCCTTGAAAAAGCTCGCGCATTGTAGGGGAGCGCCCCAGGGCCCGCAATCCACCGGGCCCCCCGAACCGCAGCGGGGAAGCCCGGCCCGCCCGCTCCGAGCCGCCCGTTGAGCCCCCGGGTCGCGGCTGCGATGATCCCCCGATGACCACCGTGCTCGGCCTCACCGGAGGGATCGGCTCGGGCAAGAGCACCGTCTCTCGCCTGCTGGCGGATCGGGGCGCGGTCGTGATCGACGCCGACGCGATCGTCCACGAACTCCAGCGGGCCGGTGAACCCGTCTTCGAAGCCATCGTCGAGCACTTCGGGGACGAGGTGGTGGGCCCCGACGGAGAACTCGATCGACCCGCGCTGGGAACGCTCGTGTTCGACGATGCCGAAGCCCGCGCTCGCCTGGGGCGCCTCACCCACGGGCCGGTCGGCCTCGAAATGGCGCGCCGACTCGAGGCGGCGCGCTCGACCGAAGCGGCGCTGATCGTTCTAGACATCCCGCTGCTTTTCGAGGGGCGCCCCGTCGGCTCCGATGCGGCGCGCAATGCGCCCTACGACTCCACCGCGTTGGTCTGGGTCCCCGCCGCCGTTCAGGTCGAGCGCACGGTGGCGCGTGACGCCTGTAGCGTCGAGGATGCAAACCGCCGGATCGACGCCCAGCTCCCCCTCGACGACAAACGCGAGTGGGCCGATTTCGTCATCGACAACTCCGGTAGCCTGGAACACACCGCGCAACAGGTCGACCGACTCGTCGAGGCGCTCGCCCGAAGCTGAGTGCCGCCTCAGCGCGCCCCGCCGACCGCCTGCTTCAACTCACCGACGAACTTCGAAACGTCGCGAACCGCTTCCGCTTTCGAGTCCGCGCGCTCCATGCGTTCGACGATCGCGCTGCCGACCACGACACCGTCGGCGTAACGGCCGATCTCCCGTGCATGCTCTGCTGTCGAAACCCCAAACCCCACGCAGACCGGCATCGCGGAGAGCGCCTTCGCCGCACGCACCCGCTCCTCGATCCCCGCCGCGAGTTCGGTGCGGGAACCCGTCACGCCGGTCAGCGAGACGGCGTAGAGAAAGCCCCGCGTCTGCGCGACCAGCTTGGCGAGACGCTCGGGGGTCGTTGTCGGTGCCGCCAGCAGGATCGCGTCGACGCCGGCGGCCTGGCAGGCACCAAAGAGGTCTCCGCCCTCTTCGGGAGGCAGGTCGGGAACGATCACGCCATCCACGCCCGCCTCGGCGGCGGCGCGGGCAAAAGCCTCGGCTCCCAGCGCGTAGAAGGGATTCGCGTGTCCCATCAATACGATCGGCACCTGCGTGCGTTGGCGCAGGCCTGCGACGAGTTCGAGGACCCGGCGCAGGCTGGTCCCCGACGCGAGCGCGCGTTCTCCGGCGCGCTGGATCACCGGACCGTCGGCGATGGGATCGGAGAAGGGGACGCCGAGTTCGATCACGTCGGCCCCCGCCTCCGCGAGCGCGATCACCATCTCGAAACTGGTTTCGAGATCGGGATCGCCCGCGGTGACGAAGGGAATGAGTGCCTTTTCGCCCTTGGACCGCAGCGCCTCGAAGCGACTCTCAATTCGCCCCGAAGCGGAAGAGCGACTCAAGACGGGAGACCGCCGCGTCGCTCGTAGATCGCGCGCACTTCGGAGACATCCTTGTCCCCGCGTCCCGACACGTTCACGATCATCAAGGACTCCCGCGACAGGGTCGGGGCGAGCTTCCGCGCATGAGCGATCGCATGGGCCGACTCGAGCGCCGGAATGATGCCCTCCAGACGGGAGAGATAGACGAAGGCATCGAGCGCCTCGTCGTCGAGGGCGACCTCGTAGCGGGCCCTCCCCGTCTCCTGCAACCGAACGTGCTCCGGCCCCACACCGGGGTAGTCGAGCCCGGCCGAGATCGAATGGGCCGGGAAAATCTGACCATCGTCGTCTGACAACACTAAGGTTCGCTGGCCGTGCAGGATTCCGGGCGACCCCGCCACGAGGGTCGCTCCGTGGCGGTTCGAGTCGAGGCCTTCGCCACCCGGCTCCACGCCCACCAGGGCCACGCCGTCGTCGTCGATAAAGGGATGAAAGAGCCCGATTGCGTTCGACCCGCCGCCGACACAGGCCACCAGCACATCCGGGAGGCGCCCTTCGAGTTCGAGGATCTGTTCGCGGGCTTCCAGTCCGATCACCCGCTGGAAATTGCGCACGAGCGTGGGATACGGGTGCGGACCCATCACCGACCCGATGCAGTAGTAGGTGTCCCCCACGTGGGTCACCCAATCGCGAAGCGCTTCGTTCGTCGCATCCTTGAGCGTCTTGGATCCCGATTCGACGACGTGCAGACGCGCACCGAGCAGCTCCATCCGGAAGACGTTCAGCGCCTGCCGCCGCGCGTCTTCGGCGCCCATGAAGACCTCGCACTCGAGGCCCATCAGCGCGCAGGCCGTGGCCGTGGCGGTGCCGTGCTGTCCGGCACCGGTCTCGGCGATCACCCGGGTTTTCCCCATGCGACGCGCGAGCAGCACCTGGCCGAGCACGTTGTTGATCTTGTGTGCGCCAGTGTGCGCGAGGTCCTCGCGCTTCAGGTAGATCCGGGCGCCCCCGAGATCCTCGGTCATGCGGCCGGCGAAAGTGAGCGGCGTCGGGCGGCCGGCGTAGCGCGAGAGCAGCCCGTCGAGTTCGCTCTGAAACTCGGCCGAGCCCACGATTTCGCGAACGGCCACCTCGAGTTCGTCGAGCGCCGCGATCAGCGTCTCGGGAACGAAGCGGCCGCCGTAATCGCCAAAGCGGCCGCGCGCATCGGCTTCGGAGATCATCCTCCGGCCTCGAGCACCGGGGGCACACTCGCGCGCCGCACGGCCTCGACGAAGGCGCGCATTCGCGCGGGATCCTTGCGATGGCCCTCGCCCTCCACTCCCGAGGCCACGTCAACACCCCAGGGAGGCACATCCCCGACGGCTTCGAGGGCCTGCTCGACGTTCTCCGGGTGCAGACCCCCGGCGAGAATCACGTCGAGTCCCAATTCGATCAGCGCCGAGGCTTCGGACCATTCCCACGTCTGGCCGCGCCCCCCGCCGCTGTGGGGGTGATCCAGCAGCAGCAGCGCCCCGGGGTAGGCTTCGGCGGTTTCGAGGTCTGCCCCGCGCAACGCCTTGATCACGGGAAGTTCCACCGCCTCGACATCCTCCTCGGATTCGTCGCCGTGTAGCTGGACCCTCTCGAAATCGACGCGCCGGAGCACCCGGTCCACGTCCTCCCAGGCCGGGTCCGCAAACACCGCGACGCGCTCGATACCCGAGCCTTCGAGGGCGCTGGCGATGGCCTCCGCCTCACGCAGGTTGACGCAGCGCGGCGAAGTCGCCACGAAGTTGAGGCCCACGAGGTCGACGCCCGCGTCGATGGCCGCAAGGGCATCGTCGACGCTTCGCAGTCCACATACCTTGATTCGGACGTTGCCGGTCACACCACTCTCCGAAGTCTCGCGAGGGCCTCGCCCGGGTCCGGCTCCACCATCAGGGACTCTCCCACAAGAAAGGCGCTGGCGCCCGCGGCCGCCAGTCGCGCCACGTCGCCGGGAGTGTGGATACCGCTCTCGGAGACGAGAAGCACCGCGAGGTCGTCCTTGAACACCTCGGCGACCTGTTCGGTGGTGCCCAGGTCGACCTCGAAAGTCGCGAGATTTCGATTATTCACCCCGACGAGGCGAGCACCGACGTTTCGGGCGCGCTGCGCTTCAGCCCGATCGTGGACCTCGACCAGCGCGTCCAGTCCCCTCTCTGCCGCATGCTGCAGCAACTCCTCGAGCCGCTCGTCTTCGAGCGCCGCAACGATGAGCAGCACCGCGTCCGCCCCGGCACAGCGTGCCTCGTCGATCTGGTAGGGATCGATCAGGAAATCCTTTCGCAGCAGAGGCAGATCGACCTTCGCGCGAATCGCGCTGAGGTACTCGAGTCGCCCGCCGAAAAACGGTTCGTCGGTCAGTACCGAGAGCGCGGCCGCACCGCCCTGCTCGTAGGCCTCGGCGCAGGCGACCGGATCGAAGTCCGCTCGAATCACCCCGCGGCTCGGCGACTGCCTCTTGAGCTCCGCGATCACCGCAGGAAAAGGAGCGGCCTCGAGCGCTCTTCGGAAACCACGCGAATCCGGCGCGCCCGCCGCGGCGCGTTCGGCGAGTTCTTCGGCCGACACCAGGCTGCGACGTTGGGCCACCTCGTCGCGTTTGCGCGCGAGAATTTCGTCGAGAATCGTCACCCGTCGATCGCCTCGCCGACGCGTTGGCTGGCCTTGACCAGCGCACCGAGTTTCGCCTGCGCCGCGCCGGAGTCGAGACTCTCCGCCGCCAGCGCGATCCCGGCTTTGAAGTCGGAGGCCTTCCCCGCCGCCCACAGTGCGCCGGCAGCGTTGAGCAGCACGATGTCGCGGCGCGGACCAGACTCGCCGCCGAGGATCGCGCGCAGGATGCCGGCATTCTCGCTCGCATCGCCGCCGGCGAGATCCGCAAGCTGGGCGCGGGGCAGCCCCAGATCCTCGGCGTCGACGATCCGGGTGTGCACCTCTCCGGCGATTACGCTGGCGGTACGGTTCGGCGCCGTGGTCGACAATTCGTCGAGACCGTCCTCGCCGTGAACCACCAGCCCGCGCTCGCAGCCGAGCGCTGCCAACGCGCTCGCGAGAGGCTCCACGAGATCGGCGGAGAAGACGCCCACCAGCTGGTGCTTTACGCCGAGCGGGTTGAGCAGGGGTCCGAGGCAGTTCATCAGCGTTCGGATCCCCAGTTCTCGTCGTACCGGCGCCAGATGCCTCATGGCGGGGTGGGCGGTTGGAGCGAAGAGCGGCGCGATGCCCACCTCTGCCAACAGCCCGGCGGCCGCGGCCACCGGAAGGTCGATCCGCACCCCGAGCGCCTCGAGCACGTCAAAGCTACCGCTGCGGCTGCTGGCCGCGCGGTTGCCGTGTTTCGCGACCGGCACGCCGGCCCCCGCCACCACGAAGCAGACCGTGGTCGAGATATTAAAGGTGTTGCAGCCGTCGCCACCGGTGCCGCAGGTGTCGACCGCCCCCGCCACGGGCGCCGGCACCGTGGTGGCGCGTGCCCGCAAGGCTCTCGCTGCGGCGATCAGGTCGCTGGCGGTCTCCCCCTGCATTCGCAGCGCCATCAGCAGCGCCGCGCTCTGTGCAGGAGGCGCTTCCCCGTCCATCAGCGTCCCGAGGATCTCCTCGAGATCGGCCGTGCGAAGACGTTCGCCGCGCGAAAGGGCCTCGAGGGCTTGCGTGAGGGTCACGAACCCGAACCCGCCGGCCCACAGCGGCCGAGGAAATTCGCGAGCAGCGGCTTGCCGACTTCAGTCAAAATCGATTCGGGGTGAAATTGCACGCCCTCGACCGCAGCCTCGCGGTGACGCACGCCCATGATCTCCCCGTCAGCCGTGCGCGCGGTGACTTCGAGGGCGTCGGGGCAGGAAGCGCCCTCGATCACCAACGAGTGGTAGCGGGTCGCCTCGAAAGCGGGCGGGAGCCCGGCGAAAAGTCCCTTCCCGTCGTGCTCGATCGGTGAGGTCTTGCCGTGCATGATGGTCCCCGCCGACACGATCCGGCCGCCAAAGGCGACACCGATGGCCTGGTGCCCGAGACACACGCCCAGCAGGGGGATTCCCGCCGCCACCGTGGCGTGCACCATCTCGACGGATATGCCGGCGTCTTCGGGGCGACCGGGCCCCGGCGAGATCACGACGCCACTCGGACCGCGATCGAGCAGCGCAGAGACCCCCGCTTCGTCGTTGCGCACCACAATCACTTCGGCACCGAGCTCACCGAGGTATTGCACGAGGTTGTATGTGAAGGAGTCATAGTTGTCGATCATCAGCAGGGGCATCGACTAATTGCCTCCCTCGCGCGCCAGATCGATGGCCTTCACCAACGCACGCGACTTGTTCACGACTTCCTTCCACTCGAGTTCGGGGACCGAATCGGCGACCACCCCCGCCCCGGCGCGGATTGTGATGCGCCCATCCTTCACCACCATGGTTCGGATCGTGATGGCCATATCCATGTTGCCCGAGTAGTCGATGTAGCCCACGCAACCACCGTAGGGTCCACGCCTCGAGGTCTCTAGTTCGTCGATGATCTCCATCGCCCTTACCTTGGGTGCGCCCGAGAGCGTGCCCGCTGGGAAGGTGGCCCGCAGGACGTCGAGCCAATCGAGCCCCGGCCGCAGGCGCGCCTGCACGTTGGAGACGATGTGCATCACATGGGAGTAGTGCTCGATCGTCGCGAATTCGTCGACCACGACCGAACCCACTACGCCCACGCGCCCGGCATCATTGCGGCCGAGGTCGACGAGCATGACGTGCTCGGCGCGCTCCTTGGGGTCGCTGCGCAGCTCTGCTTCCATCGCGCGGTCATATTCCGGGTTCTTGCCCCGCCTCCGCGTCCCGGCGATCGGACGCACATCGACCCGTTCGCCCTCGAGCCGGACCAGGATCTCGGGCGAGGCACCGATCAGCACCGCATCGCCGCTGCGGACGAAGATGAGATAGGGGCTCGGGTCCACGCGCCGGAGTTCGCGGTAGATCTCGAAGGGCTCGGCCTGGAGCGGCAGTGTGAACGACTGCGAAAGGACCACCTGAAAGATGTCCCCCGCCCGGATGTACTCCTTCGCGCGTTCGACGATGCCCCGGTACGCCTCGGGCGTCATCGACGGCTCGACGTCCATCGGGGCGCTCGCTCTCCGCTCCGGTGCCTTCACCTCGAGCGGTTCGCGAAGACGCGCGACGACGCGATCGATTTCCTTGACCCCTTCGCGGTAGGCCGCCTCGGCACCGTCTTCCGCCGAAACGCGAACGTGTCGCACGACGAGCGCCGTATGGCGCGTGTTGTCGTAGGCCACCACGACCTCGGGAAAGACGAACGCGATGTCGGGAAGATCGAGCAGGTCGGCGTTCCGATCTGGAATCGATTCCACGAAACGGACCCAGTCGTAACCGATACGCCCCACCGCCCCGCCCACGAAACGGGGCAACGCGAAGCCCTCCGGAGCCACCGGCTCGAAGGTCGCGAGGTAGCGGCGCAAAACCTCGAGGGGGTCGCCCTCGACGGTCTCCCGCCTTGTCTTCCCGGCCTCGGTCCACACGATCTGTCCGCCGCGCGCCTCAAAAGAAGCGCGGGCACCGCAGCCCATGAAGCTGTAGCGCGCCCACTTCTCTCCGCCCTGCACCGACTCGAAGAGAAAGCTGGTCTCGAAATCGTCGAGCTTCTGAAACAGCGAGATCGGCGTCTCGAGGTCCGCTGCGATCTCGCGGGTGATCGGGATCCAGTTCCCGCGCGTGCTCAAGTCGATGAACTCTTCCAGACTGGGGCGGAGCACGGTGGTCTTTCCAAAAGCGGTGGGGGCGCGGCAATTATTGTGCCGGACCCCGCCGAGGGGGTCGGACACGCAAAAAACGTCGCAATTTCCGGTTGTTACCAAAGAGCGCGCAGAGCGTCAACGCGGCGGGCGACGCGCTCAATAGCGGGCGTCGAAGTCCCCCGAATCGGCACCCGGCGCAAGTCCACCGGCCCCAAAGCCGAGGCCGTCGCCCACTCCGAGCAGCGTGATCAGAAAGTCGAATTGCACCTTTCGATCGCGGTCCTGGCGAACCCCGACCCCGATTCGCCAGCAGTCGCACCCCGAGGTGTAGGTGAGCCCCCCGGCATTGCGCAGCAGTTCGCCCTCCTCGAGGCTTACGTTCATGCTGTACTGCAGCGTCCAACGCGGCCCGAGCCGCAGTTGGGTGAAGGCATCGATCTGCGAGATCGGCCGCTGGTCGTCGTAGCGCGCGGTGTTGCGCCCCGAAAAGAAAAGCGGGACCTCGCGCCGGTATCGGTAACCGAAGCCCAGCGTTCCGCCCTTGAACCAGCCCCGCTTCGGTAGCCGCGTGCTCAAGTCGATTCGACCCTGGGCGATTTCTCCTTTTTCTGGGTCGATCGAGAGATTGAAGCGGGCCCGCAGGCCCTTTCGGGGAAGCGCCCGCCCATCGAAGTTGATCAGCGCAAAACGGCCGCGCGCCAGGTCGTAGCCGGCCTCGAAGGCGATGTCGGCGACCAGTTCCCTTGATGCACCCTGGGTGTAGAAGCGCTGCACGGCCCCCAGCGTCACCAGGTTGGCCTCGGGAATCCGGTCCGCTGGATCCAGGACGATGCTCTCGGTGTCGAGTTGTCGCAGGAAATCCTGGGGAACGCTGGTCGCGGGTACGAAGACCGGGTTGTCGTCTTGATCCTGCTTCTGGACGTAGGTCCAATTCAGTCGGGGCTCGATGAGGTGCGTCAGGTCTCCCATGCCCGGTACTGCAAGGGTTCCCCGCAAGCGGGTGCGCAGGTCGAGCCGCGCCGTAGCCAGCCCCCTCTGCGCGAAGTCCTGCTCCTCGGTGAAGTAGAGCGTCTGGTAGTACCCGACCTCCGGGTAGACCTCGAGGGCGTCAAAGAACCGCAGCGGGTAGGCGACCCGGGGATGCAGCACCACCCGGCTCCCGCGATCCGTGAGCGGTTCCCCATCGTCCAGGACGCCATTCCCCTCCGGGCCCCGGAACGACGCCCAGTCGTCACGATTCGGGTCGGGGTTGAGGAGCGCGTCGTACCCCGGCTCCCGAAAATTGGGGCTCGCATCGACACCGGTATCGAGGAACCCGGTGAAGACCTCACCGGCAGGCGCGTTCAGCACCCCCTGCGCTCTTCGCTCCGAGAAGAAGTAGGTGTAGTCACTCTCGAAACTCGTCACGAGCCCTTCAAGCCAGGGATTGCCGCCCGCCAGGCTGTCGAAGTCGACCCGCGGAAGACGCTGCATCAGGAAGGCGTCGCGGTCCTGGTCGTCCGGGGTCTGGAGATCGTCGGCCCAGAGCACCGAACCCACCGCCCCAAAACGCCCATCGCTGCCAAAGTGGCGCACGGCGTAGGCACTCGACTCGAGGTAGCGATCGTTGCGATAACGGCTCATGTCATCGAAGTCGTGGGCGTACTCGTTGTCCGAAACCAACTTCACGTCGCTGCGAAAGTGGATCTTCCCCGGAAGGATCTGGTCGTGTTGCCACAAGGCCGCCCAGCGGTTCGGTCCATAATCCTTCCCCGAAGCCTTCGCGACCTTGCGGTCGTGGATGAACGAGCCATAAAGGGTCCCGCGAAGGTCTGACCTCGGCGCGTACTCGATCTCGAGGTCGGGCTTGAAACCCCGCTTCGTCAGGTAGCGCGGCGTGAAGAGCACGTTCAAATCCTGACGCGGGGCCCAGAAGATCGGGAGGCCTACCTCGAAGCCATTGGTGCTGCCGATCCCGAACTCGGGAAAGAGGAGTCCGGTTTCGCGCTCGGTCTTGACCGGAAACAGCATCCAGGGGAGCCAAATCGCCGGCACGCCGAGGATCTCGAGTGTCGTATTCCGAGTCACTGCATAGCCCCCGAGTTCGACCTCGCCCTCGCCAATCCGAAGTCTCCAGGGAATGCGCTCCCCTTCCTTACAGCGGCAGGTCGTCATCACCGCCCCCTCGACCGCGAAACGGTCGTGATCGATCCGGTCGAGGCGCTTCGCTTGGATCTGGAAGCCCTCGGCGCCGGTATCGAGATCTGCGTCAAAAAGAACGCCCTCGAGAGTGTCGAGATCGAACTCCACGAAGCGGGCACGGAAGACGTCGTCGTCCTCGCGCAGTTCGACGTTTCCGCTGGCGACACCGCGGCGGGTGCGCGCGCTGAAACTGACCCAGTCGGCGACCAGGGTTCGCTCGCCCTGGACGATGCGAACCTGGCCTTCTGCGGTGTAGACCTCGCGCTCAGCGTGGTACTCGAAACGGTCGGCGGTGATCTCGAGCGCTGCATCGTCGAACTGCATGCGCGCCTCGGCGGAAGCTCCCACGAAAAGCCCCAGCACCAGCCCCAATGCGAATCCGCGCGCTCCGCAGCTCGGACCCGGTCCCCTACCCAGGCGATCCGGCGACACTCACCCCCCCATGACCGCCCGAAGATCGTCCCCGGGCCGCTCGTACCCTATCAGAGCGATCAAGCGCCCTGCAATCCGGAATCGACTCGGTCGCGACCGCTACGGGGCCCGCAGGTAGGGCTCGAGTCGCTCTTCGATGTCCTCGTGCTCGATCACCCCGGCGTGGCGCCACACGACGTTTCCATCGGGGTCGATCAGCACGACCGTGGGAAAGCCGAGCGCTCCGTAGGCGCGCGCGAGCCCATCATCCGAAAGGAGAATCGGGTACTCGACGCCCTTCTCCTCGGTCCAGCTGCGAACTGCGTCGATCGCGTCGTCATCGTCGATCGAGATCCCGAAAATGCCGACATCGCCGGCTTCGCGATGGGCGGCATACAGGGCATTGAGTTCCGGCACCTGGTATACGCAGGGCGGGCACCAGGTCGCCCAGAAGTCGATCAGGACCGGTCGCCCCGCCCAGTCGGCGAGTGCCACTTCGCCGCCGTCCAACTGCGGAAGCCTAAAATCCGGTGCCGGTGCAGCCGATTCCCCGGTTTCGTCCGCTGCGCCACAGGCGAGCCCGACCACTCCGAGCACGGTCGCCAGGATTCGCCGCGCGCAATTCGCCCTGGCGGACTGGATCATTGCAGTAGGCGTTCGGCCGATGTGACCCAGTCCGCCATGAACGAGAAGCGCCGGTTCAGGTCGTCGAATTCGCCGCTCACGAGCAAGCCCCCGACGCCCATCAACATCGCTCCCGAAGCCACCTCGATCGCCCGGAAGTGCCGCCTCACCCGACGGAAGACCCGAAAGAAGGCCTCGATGCTCCAGCCCGCGGCGAGGAACGGGAGCGCCAGCCCAGCCGAATAGATCGTGAGCAGCAGGGTCCCCTGGACCGCAGTATCGCTGCTCCCGGCCAGGGCGAGCACCGTGCTGAGAATCGGGCCGATGCACGGCGACCAACCCAGGGCGAAACCGGCACCGACCAGGAAGGTGCTGACGAAGCCCCGGCGCTGCCCCTTGAAGGAGAAGCGGGTGTCCCGGTAGAGCACGCGAATCGGGAGCAACCCGGTCATGTGCAGCCCCAGCAGCATGATGCCCACTCCCGCGATCTGGGCGATGCCGAATTCGATGCCAAAAATCGAGGCCTGCCAGGTCCGAACGGTATGACCAATCGCCACCGCGCCGATCCCCATCGTCACGAAGACCGTCGAAAACCCCAGCACAAAACCGATACACGCCCGCATCACGCGGCGTCGCAGTTCCGGGTCGTCTCCTGCCTCGGACAGATCCTCGACGGACACGCCGGAGACCAGGGACAGGTAGGCCGGCATCAGCGGCATCACACACGGTGACAACACCGAGAGGACCCCGGCCAGAAAGGCCAGGCTGGCGGATGAAGCGAAGTCAGGCATGGCAAGACCACCGAGGATAGGCGCAGCGCCCGTCGAAAACCCCCGGTTCCCTGCGGGCTTCTACCAGTCCGGTGACGAGGCCTCGCGACTCCCGGCGGAGCGCTCGCCGAAGAACTCGAGTTTGCGGTTTCCGCGCAGGATGTCCGGTGTCACGATGTAGTCGCCACGCACGGCCGGGTCGATGATGCTCTTTGCGGTCTCCGTGTCCCCGCCCGAAAGCACCCAGCCGAAGCCGCCGAAAATCACGCCCCCGGTGGCGTAGACCAGTTTCACCGGCGCGTAGATCAGCGACGTGACGAAGGACCCGAGCCCGAGCCCGAAGTCCGCTCCCGGGTTGTCCGAGGCCGACACCGAAACAGGAGCCAGCCCGATCACGCAAACGGCCGCCAGGGCCGCCCAGCGCCCAGATGATTTCGCCTTTAGATCAAATCTCATGGGTATCCTCCCGTCGAGCCGAGCATTCCCCCCCGGAACACCTTCCGACTCGCCCCCCAAGGGAGCAGTCTGCCGGGTTGGGGAACGCTTCGCAAGCGGCTCAGGCACTGCGACTGTCAAATAGCAGGGTCATCGGGCCCTCATTCACCAGTTCCAGCCGCATTCGTGCACCAAAACGCCCACAGATCAGTTCTATGCCAGCCGCTCCCGCGGCGCACACCAACTCGTCAAAGAGCGTTGCCGCCTGGTCCGGCGGTGCCGCCGACGAGAACGAGGGGCGACGCCCTCTGCGGGTATCGGCCAGCAGCGTGAACTGCGGGACGAGCCCCAGGGCGCCCCCCACGTCCATTAGGGAGTGGTCGATGCGACCGTCGTCGGCCTCGAAAATGCGCAGCCCGAGGATTTTGCGCAGGCTCCGGTCGACGTCTTTACCCGTATCGCCGCATTCCACACCGACCAGCACCAGCAGGCCGTGCGCCATCGCCACCGCGGATCCGTCCTCGAAGCCAATCTCGGCCGAAGAGACCCGCTGGATCACACACCGCATCCGCTGCTCCTTGCCGCGCCGTCGCAGGGGACACCTCCGCTGCCGGCGGCGGAGGGATGGTAGGCTAGCGGCCATGCATCCCTTCTTCGGCACCGACCCCCACGAACCGATGATCCTCGGACACCGCGGGGCTGCGGGCGATGTCCCCGAGAACACCCTCCTCGCGTTCGAGACGGGACTCGCCAAGGGGGCGCACGTGCTGGAGAGCGACATCCACCTCTCGGCCGACGGGATTCCGATGCTGCTCCACGATGCCGAGGTGGACCGCACCACAGATGGCCACGGCCCGATCTCGGAGCTCTCCTTCGAGGCGATCCAGCGTCTCGACGCCGGCTACCACTTCGAACACGAGGAAGGTGGCGGCACCTCTTTTCGGGGCAAGGGTCTCGAGATCCCCAGCCTCGAAGCGGCTTTCGCGCGTTTTCCGGATGCCCGCTTCAACCTCGAACTCAAGTCCGGTGGTCCGGCGCTGGCGCGCGCCGTAGTCGACCTCGTGCAGCGTTTCGATCGCACCGACCGAACGTTGCTCACCGCCGCAGAAGATCCGCAGATGGCGGCGCTGCGAGAGACGGCCAGCGACAGCGGCGTGGCGCTCGGCGCCTGCGCCGGCGAGGTGGGCGCCTTCGTGCAGGCCGCGCGAGACGGCCTCGCACCGGCCGACTGCGTGATGGCGCTGCAGGTCCCGGCCGGCTTTGGCGGGTCTGCCCTGGTCACGAAAATTTTCGTCGAGCATGCCCATCGCTACGGCATTGCGGTCCACGTCTGGACCATCAACGACGTGCCCCAGATGGAGACACTCCTCGACCTCGATGTCGATGGTCTCGTGACCGATTACCCGGCCCGCATGCGCGCGCTCCTCGATCAACGCCGCGCGCGCGCCTGACCCGAAGAACTCAGAAACGGCGCGCGCTACGCCCCCGCGGTCTCGTGGGCATCGAGACGCGCAAGGGCCCAGCGCGCGTGCTCGGCGAGCATCGGGTCGGGACCCTGCGCGTGTTCCTGCAGACGATCGCGCAGCGCAGGGTCGGGGCGATTGCCGGCGACGACCAGGGCGTTGCGCAGCAGACCGCGGTGGCGCGCGCGGCGCAGGGCGGAGTGCCGAGTGGCCGCCTGCCAGTCCTCAGGCCCGAGACCGAGCACCCATTCGAGACTCGGGCGGATCCAGGAATCCCTCGGCGCAAGGCGCTCATGCAGACCCAGCGGGTCCGCCAGGCCGCCAGGGCCCGGGCGGTTCCACGGGCACACCTCCTGGCACACGTCACAGCCAAAGAGCCACCCCCCCTGCCCTTCGCGCAGTTCCATGGGGACCGGCCCGGGGTCCTCGATCGTTGCGTGCGCGATACAGCGCCGCGCATCGAGACGGTAGGGAGACACCAGGGCGCCGGTGGGACACGCGTCGAGGCACAGTCGGCAACTGCCACAGCGGTCCTTCCCCGGTTCGTCGGGCGCCAGTTCGAGATCCGTCAGTACCACCCCCAGGAAGAGGTACGAGCCCCACTCGGGATGGATCAGGCAGGTGTTCTTCCCGATCCAGCCAAGTCCGCCCAACGAGGCGAAGACGCGCTCGGCAACCGGCCCCGTATCGACGTAGGAACGCGCCGCCACCGACCGGCCCACCAACGCTTCCAGCCCCCAGCCAAGCGCCCGGAGTCGGTCCCCCATCACCACGTGGTAGTCCTCACCGCGCGCGTAACGCGCAATGTGAACGTCCGTGCGATCGGCACCTCCTTCCCCTGCGTAGGACATCGCGACCGCGATCACGCTGCGCGCGCCGTCGAGCACCCGACGCGGATCGACGCGCTCTTCCACGCTGCGCTCGAGCCATTGCATCGAGCCCCCGTAGCCCTTCGCCAGCCATTCGCGCAGGTATTCGGTCTCAGGCGTCGGCAACGCCGCAGCCACACCCGCGAGATCAAAGCCCAGAGTCAGCGCCAGGGACTTCACCTGATCGCGCAGGAGTTCTCCAGAACCCCCGGTCGTGACTGGTTTTCTGCTGTCAGGCACCGTGGTGGCTACTCCGGGCTGGGCGCGCGCCCCCAGGCTGCGCCGGTCGCCCGCCTGGCCTTCGAACGCCGACGTTCAAGCCGCGGGCTCTGGCGGACGATAGAGCCTAAAGGAGGATCCGACTGCCGCCATGCCGACGTCCCTACGCGAACGTTCGTTGACACTGGAGAACGACCCCCTCGAAATGCGTGCCGCCCCCCGAGTCGGGGCCGACTTTCCCGTGCGGATCCATTCCCGAGATTTCCCGATGCCGCTGGTCGCACGCACACGCGACTTGAGCGTCGATGGTGCCTGCCTCGCGACCGCCTCCCCGTTCGCCGTCAAGTCGCTGCAGCGAATCGAAGTGCAGCTCCCGGGGCAGAACCTGCTGATCGAAGCCGAGGGCTGCTGGCAGCGCGATGAACCGGTCGACGATCTGGTGCTCACCGGGGTGGTCTTTCCAGACCCCAGTCCGGAAACCCGAGAGATTCTCTGGAACACCGTCCTCCAAAGCGGACAGCAGTTGGCGCGCTTCCTCTACGAGCGATCCAGCCTCCGCGAACTCGGGCTCGAGGAAGCCATGGGCCTCGCGCAGGTCACCCGCTATCGCCACGTCTCGGCCGGCCGCACCCTCTACCGACAGGACTGCAGTGAACCCGGAGAAGATTCGATCTTCCTCGTGACCGAGGGGCGCGTGACGCTCCAGGTGCGCGTGCGCAACGCGCGTGAAGTCGATTTCGCGGTGCTCGAGAGCGGCGAACTCTTCGGCGGGTTCCCGCTGGTCGCCGACCTTGCCCATACCGAGTCGGCCGTCGCGGACTCGGATTGCTGCCTGCTCGAGATCGACCGCACCGCCTACCGGTATCTCTGCAGCGCCCGCCCGTGGCTGGCCCAGCGCCTGTCCACAGCACTGGTGCGCGTTTCCGCGCTGCGGCTCCGCAACCTCTACGCCCGCTGCCACGCGGGCACCTAGCGCTCCTCTCGACGGTCCCATTCCGGCTCGGTTACCCTGCCGCTCCTGGCGCGACGGTTTCGCAGCGCATCGCAGAAGGACCCGGCATGGCACAGATCGAGTTTCCCGAGGGCTTCCACTGGGGGGTCGCCACGGCCTCCCACCAGATCGAGGGCGCTTTTCGCGAAGACGGCAAGGGCGAGTCGATCTGGGATCGCTTCAGCCACACGCCGGGGCGCATCCTGAAGGGTGCCACCGCGGAGGTCGCCTGCGATTCCTATCACCGCATCGGCGAAGATGTCGCCCTGCTTCGGGCCATGAACCTCACGAGTTATCGCTTTTCAATCGCCTGGCCGCGCGTCCAGCCTGACGGCACCGGCCCCGCGCTCGAAGCCGGCCTCGACTACTACCGACGCCTGATCGAGGCGCTGCACGAGGCGGGGATTCGGCCCTTCCCGACGCTCTACCACTGGGACCTCCCGCAGGCCCTCGAGGAGCGTGGCGGCTGGCCGCAGCGGGACACCGCCGGTCGCTTTTCCGACTACGCGCAGATCGTCGTGCGCGCCCTGGGAGACGGCTGTGACGACTGGACGATCTTCAACGAGCCGATGGTCTTTACGGTTCTCGGCTACGGCGTCGGCATGCACGCTCCAGGCATCGCGGACCGCGCGGCCATGTTGGCCGCCACGCACGTCGTCAATCTGGCCCAGGGGGATGCCTTTCGGGCGATGAAGGCCGAGCGTTCGGATCTGCGGATCGGCAGCGCCTTCAGCATGCAGCCCACCGAAGGCGAAACCGACTCCGAGGACGATCGGGTGGCCGCCGAGCGCGCTCACGGGTTCATGAACGATTGGTTCCTGCAGCCGGCCCATTCCGGAAACTATCCCGACATCCTGCCCCCGGGCGCCGACGCAGAGTTAGGGCTCCGCGACGGCGACGCCGAGCGCATGCGGGCGGACTTCGATTTCATCGGCATCAACCTCTACACCCGGGCCATCGTGCGTGCGAACCCCGATGATCCGATGGGACTCGGGGCCACGGTGCTGCCAAACGGCGGACCCGACGGGCCGCGCACGCACTTCAACAACGAGGTGTGGCCCGACGCCCTGCACGACATGGTCGTGCGCGTGACCCGGGACTACGACACGCCGACAATCGAAATCACCGAGAACGGCTGCTCCTACCCCGATCAGCCCGACGGAAGCGGCCGCATCCGCGACCCGGAGCGCGTGGCGTTTTTCGAGGGGTATCTCGCGGCGTTGCACCGGGCGATCACGGCCGGTTGCGACGTGCGCGGCTATCACGCCTGGAGCCTGATGGACAATTTCGAATGGGCCGAGGGCTACGAGCAACGCTTCGGGCTGGCCTGGGTCGATTTCGAGACGGGGAAGCGCACGCTCAAGGATTCCGGACGCTGGTACAGCGAAGTCGCCGCGAATAACGGCTTTGAGGCTTGCTCGTAACGACATGACCGACGAAGGCCTCGACCCGACACCCATAGAGGATCGGCTTCTCTTCCTGATTTCGTCGCCCCGCGCGGGGTCGACGATGCTCGCCCGCATGCTCGGCGCGCATCCCGATGTGCACTCGCCCGCGGAGCCGCATCTGCTGACGCCCCTGGCGCACCTCGGGTATTACAACCACGTCGAGCGAGCGCCCTACGACCCCATCATCGCCCGGGAAGCCGTCCGCACACTCGTCGCCGACCTCCCCGGCGGCGAAGCCGACTACCTGAAGGCGCTGCGCCGCTATTCCGATTCCCTCTATGCCGACCTGCTCGCCCCGAGTGGGCGCCGGCTATTGCTCGACAAGACTCCCGCCTATGCCCTCGTTCTGGATTTCGCCGCGCGGCTATACCCCCGGGCCCGCTACCTCGTGCTGACCCGCAATCCGATGGCGATCTGGTGTTCCTACGTCGAATCGTTCTTCGACGGCGACTTCGAGTCCGCTCACCGCCACAACCCGCTCCTCGAGCGTTACGTCCCCGCGATCGCCCGCTTCTTGCGCGATGCCAACGTGCCCAAGCACGCCATTCGCTACGAAGACCTCGTCCGCGACCCCGAAACGCTGGTGCCGGCGCTCTGCAAGTGGGCGGGGCTGACCTTCACCCCAGCCATGATCGACTACGGGTCCGCCGGCGAGGTCGCCACCGGACGTGGCCTCGGAGACCCCGTCACCGTGGCCCGCGAATCCCGACCCACCACCGCGTCCCTTTCACGCTGGGCAAAAGATCTGGCCGGACGCCCGGAGGCCGTGGCCCAGTGCACACGCATCCTGGCGAGCCTCGACGATGCCGACCTCGAGACCTGGGGTTATTCGCGCGCCGCGATGCAAACCGAACTCGACGCCGTTGCGGGCGCCCGGGGCCGCTCGCGACGCCGCCCGCTCAGTCGGCACAGCCTCGAGCGCAAGTTGCTCGTCGGGCTGCGCCGAAACATCCAGAAGAATGCCTTCGGTCGGCTGATCCGGCGCATTCGCAGCGCCTGCGACGTCCTGCTCCGCTGATTTGGCGACGGTCCCTGCCAACGGCTACATTTAAAGGATGGACGAAACACGGCACGAGGCTCTCGAACCCGTCGACAGCGCAGCCTACGAGGCTCCGCGCTTCGCGGTGCTCTCGCTCGACTGCGAGATCTCGGCCTACGCCCCGGACGAAGGCGGCGACCTACCGCTCTTCTAGCCGCTGTCCTCGCTCGCGTCATCGAGACCGGGATAGCGAATGGCAAGGACGCTGTACGTCGTCTTTCCGCGCGGGCGGTCTACCGGCACCACGTCCCCCGGAACGCGACCGAGCAACGCCCGTCCCACCGGCGAATCGATGCTCAGCCAACCCTTCTCCGCGTCGAATTCGTCGGGCCCAACCACCCGGTAGCGCACGACCCTCCCGTCTTCGTCTTCGAGTTCGACTTCTGCCCCGAAGTAGACCTTCCCGGCCTGCTCGGGCCGGGCGTGCACGACGGTCAGCGCATCGATGCGTTTCGCCAGGAAGCGAACGCGCGCGTCGATCTCGCGTAGGCGTTTCTTCCCGTAGATGTACTCGGCGTTCTCCGACCGATCCCCCTGGGCTGCGGCTTCGCTGACCTCTCGGGTGACCCGCGGCCGCTCGACCTTCCACAGGCGCTCGGCTTCGGCCTCGAGCGCCTGCAGTCCCTCGGGTGTGATGTAGTTTGATTTTGCCACCGAAAATTCCTGTCCCTCGCGCAGTCTCTTCAAAGAGTAGTACGCGCCCGGCCCGGCGGCAGTCACAAACGAGTTCGCCTAGAGTCGCGCCCATGGCAGACGCCGACCCGAGCGAAGCGCCCCCGTCGACCGAAGAACCGGCTCCGTCCACCCCTCTCGATCACCCGCTCTTCCTCCCGGTTCTCTTTGCCGGCTGCGCCATCTGGTTCGGCTATGACGGCTACTGGAACCAGGATCCGAAGATGCTCGAGCATCAGGAGTTCAACCGCTTCGGTTTCCAGTTGCTGGTCTTCCTCGGCGCTCTCTGGGGCTACCGGGGAATTTGCGAGATGAAAAAAATGGAGGGGGATCACCTCTGGTTGCTGCCCCTCCTGCTCGTCGGGATGACCGGCTGGACGGCGTCCTCGCTCTGGCTCTCCGACGATCCTTTTGATCTCGAGCACGCAGCAGTACTGCGCTCGGTCCTGCCCTTCCTGGCCTTTGCGACCCTTCTCTACGCCGGGTTGGCGCTGCGTGGAAGAGCATGGCCCTTCGCCTTCGCCGTGGTGATCGGCGCGCCGGCCCTGCGCTTTGCCTACGCCGGCCTCGCGGACGGCACCGACCGCGCAGATGCGCTTGCCTGGCTCGGCGCCGCAACGGTCCTCGGTGGCATCGCCCTCTGGTCGGCCCTCTCGACGCTGCGCCGCGGCTCGCGCTAGCCCTCAGCGCGAACGCCGCCCGCTGTAACGCCGCGGGCCGTGCTCGTAGAGCCTTCGGAGGGTTTCGCGATCCGCCGCCGAGAGCCCACTCGCTTCGCTGTCGATCGATCGGAAGAGAATGTCTCGGGGATCCGGGCTGTGCCCCCCCAGACCGAGCGCGTGCCCCATCTCGTGCAGCACCACCTTGTGGATCGATTCCAGGTCGGCCAACCCTCCCTTGCCCCAACGGCCCGTCACCAGCACGTGCGACACCCCGAAACGAAGCTGGGCGAGGTTCAGGTCATAACTGCAGAAGGCGATGGCCCAATCCCCGCTGGGGGTCTCGGCCCAGAGGATCGGGATATCGGCCTCGCCCGCCGAGTCGACGAATTCGAAAGCCGGAAGTCCCGGGCCGGCGGCGTCGCTCCAGGCGAGAACCGCCTGCCGTACCGTCCGCTCGATGCCTTCCGGGTCGGGAAACAGACCCTCGGGCGGCGCCAGCAGGAAGACCCGCAGTGGCATGGCGCGGCGCCCCCAGTGAAGCAGGAAGGTGTCGCCCCGGCCGGCGAAGACCATGTGGCGCAGGTAGTGGCGTTCCACGCTGCGCGCGTTCGGGGCACTTGCCTGGGGGCCTTGCGCCGCGGCGCAACCAAGGGCCGCGGCGAGGAACACCCGAACGAGAGCCCGGCGCACGCAGAAGGCCCCGGGTCGGTCGACCGGCTCGGCTGGCGGCGATCCGTTGAAACCGGGGGTTCGCACTCGACGCCGGAAGTGCCAGCGGGGGGAGACGCATTCCATTCGCAAGTCATCCGCACTCTCAGAGGGCTTCTTCGCGCGCCAGCTTAGCAGCCCGATGCTTCGTCGATTCCGTATGCTCGGCGGATGCTCCGACGGCTCCTGTTCGCTGTAGCCGCAGCGCTGCTGGTGGTGATCGTGATCGAGGGTCTCGCCCGGGTCTTCCTGCAGTCCGTCCCGCCCACTGGCTACGACGCGGCCTCCTGGCGCACCCATTGGATCCAGAACCACGCTGCCAGCGAAGATCTCTACTACGACTACGACGCGCACGACCCCCTGCTTGGATGGCGCGTCCAGCCGGGCCTGCAGGCGGTGCCGGCGTTTCCCAGTCGAACGCTCAGCAGCAACGATCTTGGGCTGCGCGACCATGCGACCCCGGGCGTCGAAGCGGCCCGCCCGCAGCGCCGAATCTTGATCCTGGGGGATTCCTTCACCTTCGGTGAAGACGTCGGCGACGACGAGACCTACCCAGCGCGCCTCGATGCCAGCCTGCCCCGAAGCGAGGTCCTGAATTTCGGCGTGCACGGCTATGGCCACGACCAGATGCTCCTGCTCTTTCGCGAAGAGGGGCGCCGCCTGCAACCCGATATCGTGATCCTCGGCTTCGTGTACGACGACATCTATCGCAACCTCGTCGGCTTTCGTGATTTCGCGAAACCCCGCTTCGTGCTGGAGAGCGAGGACCTGGTGCTGCGGGGCGTCCCCGTCCCCACACCCGCCGAGGTTGCTGCAAGCGCCTGGCAGCACTCTGCGGCTCTGGACGCTTTCTCGATCGCCCTCGCCCGCTTCGAGTTCGAGAGGGGCGGCGTCGAGGCCCGTGCCCGGGTGCTGGCCGAGGCGATCCTCGACGCGTTGCTGGCAGAGATCCGGGCGGTCGGAGCGCGGCCGCTCTTCGTGCACCTCCCGGCGGGCAGTGAAATGCTCGCCGAGCCGGGGGCGCCGAGTAAGGGGGAGGCATTTCTCGATGACTACTGCCGCGGGCGCCAGGTCGAATGCCTCTCTCTCGCGCCCCAGTTCCGCGACGCCGTGGCCCGGGGCATCGAAGACCCGAAGCGCCTCCATTGGGGCCCGGGAGGTCACCTGGCCGCTGCCCGGGGACTGGCCCACTACCTGACGAGCGACCCGCCCAGGCGCCCGCGCTGAACCGGCGCTTCAGTTGCCGAGAGCCGCCGCGATGCGCTGCTGCAAGCCGTTCATGCCGCGGATCCAGCGGTCGTAATCCCCGACCTTTCGCTGCATATACTGGAGCACCTCTGGGTGCGGCAGGATCAGGAAGCTCTCATCGCGCAGCCCCGCAACCGTGATCTCTGCCAGTTCTTCGGGCTCCATCATTCCGTCTCCCGCCGCCGCGGCCACGGAAGCCGACCCCGCGGAACCCTCGCCGGTGGTCATGGCCGTGCGAACCGCCTGCGGGCACAGCATCGAAACCTTGATCCCGCGATCCGCATAGGTCAGCGCCACCCATTCGCCAAAGCCCACCGCCGCGTGCTTGGTGGTGCCGTAGGCCGCACCGCCAATCTGGTTGAGGAGCCCGGCGGCGGAGGCGGTGTTGAGCAGGTAGCCGCCGCCGCGTTCGATCATCCGCGGTACGAGATGGCGCGCCGCGTAGACGTGCCCCATCACGTTCACGTCCCAACTGCGTTGCCACTCGTCGATCGGCGAGTCGAGACCCGGCCCGACGCCGATTCCCGCGTTCGAGCAGAAAAGATCGATCGGCCCCACTTCTCGCTCGGTCGTCTCGATCAGATTGGCCACATCCGCCTCGACCGAAACGTCCGCCCCAAGGCCAAGCCCCCCGATTTCGCCGGCGACGGCCCGGGCCCCGGCAGCATCGAGGTCGGCCGCCACCAGTGCGCGTGCCCCCTCGGCATGGAAGCGACGCACGAGCGCCCGACCGATGCCGCTGGCGGCCCCGGTCACCACGATCACCTTGCCTTCAAGTTCCACCTCGGCCTCCCTCTCGGATTCGCGGCCTTCCGGATTTCGACTGGATCCCCACCGGACCTCAACAGGATTTTGACCGGACCTCTACCGCACCCGGAATCGAACCGGGAGGCTGGCCGGCACGCGGAAGAGCGAAGCCCCCCACTCGACCTTCTCGTCCACGCGCTCGAACGCGGTGAAGCGTTGCAGCAAGCGGCCGATCGCGGACTGGGCCTCCATCCGCGCGAGATGGGTCCCCAGGCAGTAGTGGGTCCCCCCACCAAAGGCGAGGTGCGGGTTTGGATCGCGCCCGATGTCGAAACGCTCGGGATCTTCGAAGACCTCGGGGTCGCGGTTCGCGGCCGCCAGAATGCCCGCCACCTGGCTGTCCTTCGGGATCGTGATGCCGCCGAAGTCCACATCCTCGTGCAGAATCCGAACCGTCAGCAGGATCGGCCCGTCGAATCGAAGGCACTCTTCCACCGCAGCACCGATGCGCTCCGGTTCGGCCTGCAAGCAGGCGAGTTGGTCCGGGTGATCGATCAACGCCTTCACGCCGTTCCCGATGAGGCCGATGGTGGTCTCGAAACCCGCGATCAATAGCCCGATCGATTGATAGAGCAGGTCGTCGGCAGAGAGGCGATCCCCCTCCTCTTCCGCGCGGATCATCTGGGAAAGCAGGTCGTCGCCCAGATTGCGGCGGCGCTCGGCAATCAAGTCCTCGAAGTAGGCGCCGAGCGCATCCCCGGCGGCCATCGCCCGAGCCAAGACCTCCGGCGGCGAAAATTGCGCGGCCAGCCCGTGGGTCGCGTCGGCGGTCCAGTTCGTGAAGCGATCGCGATCCGCCACCGGCACGCCGAGCAATTCGCAGATCACCGTCGCGGGAACGGGCAGAGCCAGGTCGGCGATCACGTCCATTTCCCCCGCGTCGGCGACCCGGTCGAGGAGATCCTCGACGATGGCCTCGGCGCGCGCGCGCCAATTCTCCGTGGCCCGCGGCGTGAACGCCTTGCTCACGAGCTTGCGGAGCCGGGTGTGGTCGGGAGGATCGCGCTGGAGCATAAACTGCCCCGCACGGCCGTCGCTGATTTCTGCGCCGGGGAGCGTGCCGTCGGTGCGCCGCACGCCAGCGGGCACATCGCGCAGCAGGCGCACCACGTCGCGGTAGCGGGTGAGACGCCAAAAACCGAAGGGCGCGCGGTGCACCGGCTGCCTCTCTCGCAGCTGCTTCAGTCCCGGGTGCGGATCTTCACGAAACGCCGGATCGAGGGGGTTCGCGCCCAGCCACGGATCGGCCGCCGCCGGGCCGGGAGCGATTGGGTTTGCAGGTTCGGACATTCATCACCTCGCAGAGCGCCGACCGAGAATAGAACGGATTCGCGCGCGGCGAGACGTCTCCCGGCACGTGCCCTACGTTTCATTTCCCGCGCCACGCGAAAGGACCGGACCCTTGCATCGACGCTCGCTCCTCTGGCTTGCCTCCGCGCTCCTCTACGCGTTCTTCTTTGCGTGGTACACCGATTTGGCCGGGCCGCTCGGCGACGACGAGATCGACTCCTACCGCGCGCGGCTGGGACATCTCGGCTTCGAACCCTCGCAGATCGAGAGCGTCACACGCTTCATGCAGGCCGACACCGGAGCGCCGTTCCTGATGGTGAACCTGGTCGACCTCGAGGAAAATCCCCCGACGCTTCCGGCCTTCCCCGATGGCGCGAACGCCGAGACGTTGCTCGGGCACTACATGGAGCACATGATCCCGGAACTCTTCTCCCGCGCGAGCCACCCCGTGCTCCTCGGTGACGTGATTCACCCCGCCATGGACCTCGCCGGCCTCGAGGGCACCCCCGGCATCGAGCACTGGGAGAGCGCGGTCGTGATGCGCTACCGGAGCCGGCGCGCTCTGCTCGAGGTCATCACGACGGCGGATATGCGCGATCGACACAGCTACAAGATCGCGGCCCTCGAAAAAACCATCGCGGTTCCGATCGAGGCCGGCTGGCACCCCGGGGACCCACGCATCCTGCTCGGGCTGGCGCTGCTGGCGGGCACTGCGCTCGCCGACATCGCCCTCTACGGCCGGCGGCGTGGGGCGTAGCGGTCAGACGATCGTCTGTCCGCCATCCACCACGAAGTTCTGCCCCGTGGTGAAACTGCCGGCCTTCGAAGCGAGGAAGACCGCCACCCCCGCCAACTCTTCGGGCTCGCCGATGCGCCGCAGCGGCGTGGTCGCCGTTGCGGCCTTCAGCGTATCCGGGTTCTCCCAGAGGGCCCGCGCAAAATCGGTTCGGATCAGTCCCGGTGCGATCGCATTCACGCGGATGTTGTGCTTCCCGTATTCCGCGGCGAGGTTCCGCACCAATTGAAAGTCGGCGGCCTTCGAGATGTTGTAGGTGCCGATCACGGTGCTCGCCTTCATCCCACCGATGCTCGAAACCACCAGGACCACGCCGTCCCGGCGCTCGACCATCTCGGGCAGCACCATGTGCGCCAGCCAGTGGTTCGAGCGCACGTTGGAGCCCATGATCTTGTCGAAGGCGCTGTCGGGGATGTCCTTCGAGGGCCCGTAATAGGGATTGATCGCGGCGTTACAGACCAGGATGTCGATGGTGCCGTAGGCGTCGCGGGCACCGCTGACCAGCGCTTCGAGCTCCTCCTTGCGGCCGATGTTCGCCGGGATCGCGATCGCCTCGCCCGGACCGTCGGCAGAAGCCTCGTTGATCGCCGCCACCACGGCGTCGCAGGCCTCGCGCTTGCGGCTCGAGACCACCACCTTCGCCCCGTGGGCCGCGAAGGCCTCGGCCATCGCGCGGCCGATCCCACGGGACGAGCCCGTGATGATCGCCACTTTTCCGCTGAGGTCGAAGAGTTCGGTCGATACCGGCATGCCGGGCCCTCCTTTGGCGCGGGCGCATGGAAGGCCATCGTGGAACCCGGTGCAACGGCGGGCGATACTCCTGCCCACCTCGACGGGAGACCGCGTGCCGCCCACTAGCCGAAGCCTTGACGAAGCACCTTGGCGAACCGCCGTCGGGGGCCTTTGGGACGAAATCGGGCGTCTCCAGTACGAACTCCTGCTGGGCCACGGCTTGCGGCCCCGGCACCGGCTTCTCGACGTGGGCTGCGGCTGCCTGCGCGGGGGCGTTCATTTCGTTCGCCACCTCGAAGACGGGCACTACTACGGCATCGACAGCGACTCCGATCTGCTCGATAAGGGCCGCGAGATCGAACTCCCGCGCGCAGGCCTCGGCACGCGCCGCGTCCACCTCGCCTGCCGAGATGATTTCGACGCGTCGGATTTCGAAGTCGGCTTCGACTTCGCCCTGGCGCAATCGCTCTTCACCCACCTTCCGGGCGAGTCGATCGCGCTCTGCCTCGCTCGGGTGGGCGCCGTCCTCGCGGACGGCGGTCGATTCTTCGCGACTTTCTTCGAGGCGCCCGCGGGCAAGGCTTCTCTCGCACACCCCCTTGGTGGCGTCACCAGCTACCGGGAGAGCGATCCCTATCACCAGACCCGCGCCGACTTCGAGGCGTGGTCGAGTGCGGCCGGGCTCGAAGTCACGCATCACGGCGACTTCGGCCACCCGCGCGACCAACGCCTCCTCGAGTTTCGTCCGATTCGCTAGTAGGGCCGCGGGCCCGGCGCGCGCTGCGCGTGTGACCTGGTTCGGCCAAAGTGCCCCGAGGGCCAGGGATCGGTACCGTGGCGTTCGGGCGCGGGAGGCCAGGCCGTGTTCCTGGATGCGACCTTTTTAGGAGGAAGCCTTTGAGCGAACCCGAAACCAGTGCGGCGACCCGCCACGCGGCGGTCGTACTCACCGTTTCCCCCACCGGCCTGGCGGTGGCTCGCTCGTTGGCACCGCGCGGTGTGAAGGTCTGGGGCGTCGACTCGAACCGCCTCGAGATTGGCCATTTTTCGCGCTGGTTCATTCGCGACCCCCGCATCGCCTACGAAGCGGCGGGCCCGAAACTCCTAGCGGGGCTACTCGCCCTAGGCCGGGAGCAACCTGCAAAGCCGGTCCTGATCATCGCCGGCGACCCCTACATCGATTTCGTCGCGGAACACCACGAAGCCCTGCGCGAGCACTTCATCCTCGCCGAATCCATGCGTCCGGAAGTCAACTCGGTCTTCGTCAACAAGCGGACCTTCTACGAGCGCTGCCTCGAACTCGGCGTAACCCTTCCGCGCACGGCCTTTCCCAAAAACGAGGCCGAAGCCGAGGCCGCCTCCCGAGAGTTGCGCTACCCGGCCATCGTGAAGCCCACGCTGGTCCACCAAGTCCGACGCAGGCTGGGCGGGCAGAAGCTCGTGGAAGTCGACAACGCCGCTGACCTGGTGCGCTGGTGGAAGCAGATCCGCGAATGGGGCAGCGACGCCGTGCTGCAGGAAGTGATTCCGGGCCCCGAGGCGAACCTGGCGGTGGCAGCGGTCTACACCGATGCCCAACTCGAGATGCGTTCGCTCTTCACCGCCCGCAAGAACCGGCAGTATCCCCCGAACTTCGGCTCGGGTTCGTACATGGAGGCCTGGTGGTCCGACGAGATCGCAAAGCTCTCCTGCGACCTCGTGCAGGCGCTGGGCTACCAGGGCATCTGCGGCACCGAATACAAATGGGACGAACGCGACCGGCAGTGGAAGCTGATCGAATTGAACCCACGGCCAACCCTGTGGTACGCCCTCACTCGCGCCGCCGGTGTCGATGTGGTCTGGGACGCCTACTGCGACCTGGTAGGGCGCCCGAACGCGATCCACCGCAACTGCCAGGACGACGGCGTGCGTTGGCAGCTCCTGGTCCGCGATGTCGTTTCGGGTTGGCACTTCTGGCGGCGCGGAGAACTCTCCACCCGGGAGTTCCTGCGCACCGTGGTCGATCCCCGCCGCAAGGAATACGCCGTGCTCTCGCTCCGCGACCCGGGCGTGCTGTGGGGCTATCCACGAAATACGCTCTGGAAGATCCAGGCACACCGGCACAAAGACTGAACGGGACGGTTCGGCCACCGACACCACAGCTTCGGGGGACCGCGATGCAGCGTGACCGGGCGGCGATCAGCGGGGGCTTTCTGCTCAGCGCCGCGCTCTTCCTCGGTGGGCTCTTCCTGTACCACTGGCCGGAGACTCGCGGCCTGGTCGGTGACGAGCGCTACTACCACGCCGTGGCGGAGCGACTGGCCCTCGGACTCCCGGTGCAGGAAAATCCGCTCTGGCCGCCTCTGTATCCACGCCTGCTGGCACTCGGGCTCTGGGCCGCGCCCGGCTCGCTGCTCGCGATCCAACTGCTGCAGGGGGCCCTTTGGCTGGGATCCGCCGCCCTGCTCCACGGTGTCGCACGCGCCCTCTTCTCTTCCCGCGCCGCGATCTGGGGCGTGACCTTCGGCGTGCTCTGGCTCCTTGACCTTGTCGCCTACACCCAGTTGCTCTGGCCCGAAGTGCCGCATCTCTTCTTTCTTTCCGCCAGTCTCTACGCCGCCATCGCCCACGGCGAGCGCGCCGCTGGAGCGGTCTCGAGCGGTGTCCTCCTCGGGCTCGCGCTGCTCCTGAAGTTGGTGCTGCTTCCCATCGCGGGCTTGCTTGCGGTCTTCGTGGCCGTAGTCGGAGAGGCTCCGCCGCAGCGCCGCATCCGGAACGCGGCGCTGCTGCTATTGGCGACCTT